>ENA-OPBO01000785-OPBO01000785.1-human-gut-metagenome-genome-assembly--contig:-NODE-785-length-25359-cov-3.290547_pt1 | contig 25359 bp, 34 predicted proteins | sample MGYA00241071_ERZ501458 | MGnify/ENA primary metagenome ERZ501458 (study PRJEB25962, sample SAMEA2042509) | human gut metagenome | biome: human gut; feature: human-associated habitat; material: faeces... | reverse complement strand
GTTTTGCAGCATGTCCTCCAGGTTCACCAGGTCGCAGTTGTGCATGTGCTGGGCGTAGTAGTCGGAGTCATGGAAGTGGATGATGCCCTCCTTGTGGGCCTCCACGATGTCCGGGGGGAGCAGCAGCCGCTCGCTCAGGTCCCGGGAGACCTCGCCGGCCATGTAGTCCCGCTGGGTGGAGTTTACCACGGGGTTCTTGTTGGAGTTCTCCTGCTTGGCCTCCTCATTGCAGCACTCGATGAGGCTGAGGATCTTCTCGTCGGTGGTATTGCTCCGGCGGACCAGGGAACGGGTGTAGCGGTAGGTGACGTAATTTTTGGCCACCTCATATGCCCCATGGGCCATGATCTGGTACTCCACCAGGTCCTGGATCTCTTCCACCGAGGGGGAGCGATTCATTTTCAGACAGCTCAGCTCCACAAATTCCGCGATGCGCTGAATCTGCATCGGTGTCATGCGGGCGTTCTCCTCCACGGAATCATTGGCCTTCGTGATGGCGGCAATGATTTTTTCGAGATCGAAAAGAACTTCCGTCCCGTTTCGCTTGATGACTTTCATGATCTCCAACCCAACCTCTCGTAAACTTTCACATATCATATGTAGCAGATTTTGTATTGATAGCATCCTAGCACACAAAATATAGTGTGTAAGTTGCATATGCCATCCTATGATATACCAAGTGCCGGAGAATTTCAACTTTTTTTTGCACTGTGAGGGAAAATACAGCTGCAAAAGATTTTTTCGAAGGGGGATTGACAGAAACGGGAATGCTATCCAAAATAGCAGAGGGCCGCTGTGCGGCCGCAAACAGGAAAAGGAGGGCCGGGGAATCCCGGCCATGAGAGATGAATTATAATCAGCTTATGAATTTGGGAACCAGCATGGGGCGCAAGCTGATGGAGAGCGGCGCGGAGATCTACCGGGTGGAGGAGTCAGTCAGCCGGCTGCTCTCTGCCTATGGAGCGCAGGCACAGGTCTTTGCCATTCCCAACTGCCTGATCGTGAGCGTTACCGCACCGGAGGGCCAGCCCATCACCCAGATGTACCGAATCCCGGCTCACGGAACGGATATCGAACTGCTGGAGCAGTGCAACGACCTGTGCCGGCAGCTGTGCCGGGAGGTGCCGCCTCTGGAGGAGGCGCTGGAACAGGTAGAAAAATTGGAGACCCACCGCCGGCAGTTTCCCGCTGCAGCAGTGCTGTTGCTGGGGTATATGCTGGCCTCCTGCTTTTTCTCTTTGTTTTTCGGAGGTTCAGCCCGGGACGGATTGTGCGCAGCGTTTGCAGGTCTGGCGGAAGGCCTGTGCTTATTGGGCTTTGCCCGGTCAGCGCTGGGGTCCAATGTCTTTTTCCGCACGGTCATCAGCTCCGGAGCGGCATCGTTTACGGCGCTGCTGCTGGTGCATGGGGGGATCGGCGTCAGCCTCTGGGCTGCTACTATCGGCGCACTGATGCCGCTGGTGCCCGGCATGGCACTGACCAACGCCATGCGGGAGATCATGGCGGGAGATCTGATCTCCGGGCTCAATCGTACGGCGGAGGCCATCCTGGTGGCCACGGCCATCGCCCTGGGCACGGTGCTGCCGCTGGTAATCGGCCAGGTGTACAATGACGGGATGCAGACGGCCAGCACCTGGGCGGCCTGTGTATGGGCTTTCCTGGCCTGTGTGTGCTTCGGCTCGGTCTTCAACATCCAGGGCTGGGGGATTTTGATCTGTGGTTTCGGCGCGGCGCTGGGCTGGATGGCATATCTGGAAGCCCTTGCATTGACGGGAACGGATATTGGCGCAGCGTTTCTGGCGGCGATGGTCATCAGCGCCTTCTCGGAACTGATGGCCCGCCTGCGCCGCTGCCCGGTGACGGGGTATTTACAGGTGGCGCTGTTGCCGCTGGTGCCTGGGGCCGGTATTTATGACACGATGCGCTATTGTGTGGCGGGGGAGTCGGACCTGTTCCTCTCCACGCTACTCCATACCATCGGTTTTGCCGCCGCCCTTTCGGTAGGCGCCATGCTGGCGGCCACCATCACCCGGTCACTGCTGATGCGGCTGCACATGAGCAAGCGATGAGAAACACCGCCGGACAGACGAAATCTTCGGGCTGTCCGGCGGTGTTTTTGGAAATGTACTTGTCTCGTTGGCTGGCGCGAACTGTGTCAGACCCTGGCCACACCAGAGTTCCGGGCGGCCTGCTCCACGGCAGAGGCCACGGCGTCCCGTACCCGGGGGTCAAAGGCGGCGGGAATGATATAGTCTGCCGAAAGATCGTCTCCCACCAGATCCGCCAGAGCATGGGCAGCGGCGATCTTCATGGCGTCGTTGATGTCACTGGCCCGGGCATCCAGCGCACCCCGGAAGATGCCTGGGAAGGCCAGAACGTTGTTGATCTGGTTGGGATAGTCGCTGCGGCCGGTGGCAACCACCGCCGCACCGCCGGCCTTGGCATCATCCGGAAAGATCTCCGGAGTGGGGTTGGCGCAGGCAAAAAGAATGGCGTCTTTAGCCATAGTACGTACCATATCGGTGGTGACCACGCCGGGAGCGGACACGCCGATGAACACATCGGCGCCCACCAGCATATCTGCCAGCATGCCGGTGCGTTTGGAGCGGTTGGTCTTTTGGGCGATCTCCTCCTTGATCCAGTTCATCCCGTCAGACCGGCCCTCGTAGATGGCACCCCGGCGGTCACAGAGGGTGATGTCCCGGAATCCGGCGGAGAGCAGCAGCTTTGTGATGGAGATGGCGGCGGCACCGGCACCGTTGATGACGATGCGGACCTCATCCGGGCGCTTGTTCACCACTTTTAGGGCATTGGTGAGACCGGCAAGGGTGATGACGGCAGTGCCATGCTGGTCATCGTGGAAAATGGGAATGTCGCAGCGGGCCTTGAGCTTTTCCTCGATCTCAAAGCACCGGGGAGCGGAGATGTCTTCTAGGTTCACACCGCCGAAAGAACCGGCCAGCAGAGCCACAGTGTTGACGATCTCGTCCACATTCTGACTCCGAACGCAGAGGGGAATGGCGTCCACGCCGCCGAAGGCCTTGAACAGGACGCACTTGCCCTCCATGACCGGCATGCCCGCCTCCGGGCCGATGTCCCCCAGGCCCAGGACCGCGGACCCGTCGGTGACCACCGCCACGGTGTTCCACCGGCGGGTCAGCTCATAGCTTTTGCTGACGTTTTTTTGAATTTCCAGGCAGGGTTGGGCCACGCCGGGGGTATAGGCCAGGGACAAAGCCTCTTTATTGTCCACCGCGGCCCGGGGCGTCATTTCCAATTTACCCTTCCATTCGTAGTGCAGGCGCAGGGATTCCTTTGCATAGTCCATGGTTCGCACTCCTCTCTAAAAACTGGTTTCATTGTACGAAAATCCGATGGGAATGTCAAATCGCCCCTTGCATCCGCGGGCATCCTATGGCACAATATTCTTAGAAAAAGGAGGCGGCAAGATGAAAATATCCACCAAAGGCCGCTATGCCTTGCGGCTGATGATCGACGTGGCAATCCATCAAAAGGAGGGCTATGTGGCCCTGCGGGATGCGGCACAGCGGCAGGGAATCTCCGTCAAGTATCTGGAGCAGATCGCCGGGATGCTCAGCAAAGCCGGAATGCTGCTCAGTGGACGGGGGCCCCAGGGCGGATACCGGCTGGCCAAGGAGCCGGAGACGTACACGGTGGGCAGTATCCTGCGGCTGACAGAGGGAGATCTGGCTCCGGTGGCCTGCCTGGAGGGAGATGAAAACCGGTGTGAGCGGAGTGATGCCTGTGCGACACTGGACTTCTGGACAGGACTATATGCGGCGGTGAATGCCTATGTAGATCGGTTTACGCTGGCTGATCTGGTGCATTCGGAGCTGGAAAAGATGAAGCAAGCCGGCAGGTGAGCACGGATTGCGCAGATAAAAAACGGGTCCCGGCAGAAGCCGGGACCCGTTTTGCAGAATCAAAGGAATTATCGGGTATGGGATGGAAGGACAGCTCGCGCCACCCGCTTGTACAGGGTTACCGAGAGGTCACTCAGTACAAAAATCACGGCGATGAACAGCACAATCCCAAACCACGCCGGAACGCCGGGCATATTGATTTCCCGGTCGATACAGTTTAAAAACACCGCATGGAAGATGTAGATGCCAAAGGAATTGTCCGCTACATGCCGGACAAATTTCTCCCACGCCCGGGGAATGGAACCCTTCGGCAGCCGCAGCAAAATCAGAAACGCGCAGGCGGCAGCCAATACCAGCAGGGGGTTGCGGTATTGAAAGTAGACGTCCTTATGGGCATTATGGGCAAAGGATTTCCAGCAGGTCCCCACTGTGACCAGCAGGACGGAGAGGGTGAAAAGTATTCCGCAGGTTCCGGTCCGGATCGGGATTTCCCGGTGGTAGAGCACATAGCCCAGAATGAAGAATCCCAGATACTGGTTTTCTGCGATCAGTGCGATGGGGTATTGGATTGGGACGGAGATGAAATCTAGCAGATAGCCGCCAAAGACGGAAATCCCAAAGAGAATCAACAGGTAGTTCAGCATCTTGTCGGACAGGCCGCGGATCAGCGTCTGAATCAGCGGCAGGGCAAGATAAATGGCCAGCAGTGCGTATAGATACCACAGGTGTTTGCTGGTGGGAACGGTGAGAAGGTCGTGGAAATCGTAGCTCTTTTGCAGATAGAAACGGCCCCAGATCCAATAGAACACGCACCAGAATACGGTGATGGCCAGATACTTGAAAAAGCGGCGCAGGCTCTTTTGCAGATCAGGCGTCCGTCCTGCCATCAGAGCGCCGCTGATCATGAAGAAAATCGGTACGGAGATGCGGGACATGGCGTTGACCAGTGCCGCAATGGTGTAATCCACATGGGAAAGATCCGGAAACGCCCGGTTATAGATATTGCACACGTGGATGGCGATGACCATCACGCAGGCGATGACTCTCATTTGATCAAGATGAAAATTTCTCTGCAACGCAGACCCTCCCTGTATTGTTCGACGAAAGATGTCGTACCGACATGCTTTCGGTGCGCCTCTTGGAACGGCCGCAGCGGCCGCTTCCGACGCGCTTTAAAACGCTTCACCATTTTACCATGGAAACGGAATCTGTCAATCCTCCTCCGATAAACGGCCTTCAAACAAGACGAGGGCCCCGGCATTGCCGGGACCCTCGCGGTGCTTGACAGAGCGTTACAGGGACTTCTCGTAGGACTCGATCATCTTCTTGACCATCTGGCCGCCCACGGAACCGGCCTCACGGGAGGACAGGTCGCCGTTGTAGCCTTCCTTCAGGTTGACACCAACCTCGGCGGCAGCCTCCATCTTGAACTTATCCATGGCGGCGCGGGCCTCGGGGACGTTGATCTTGTTATTGTTCTTGCTGCTCATATTAGGTTTCTCCTTTTCATCTATCATAGTAGGTTTGTGCTTGGGGTTCTTGGGTATCGCGAGCCTAGTTTGTGTCGAATCCCGCCGGATATGCTTTCTTTTGCCGGCTATTTTTTGGAAACTATACCAAGCGGCAAAATACGAAGAGGATTGGGGGCTTGCCTGGGGTTTAAAAATCATGTTATACTGAATTTGCTCTTTTTTATCAGAAAACATGCGCCGCAAGGCGCGGGGAGGAACGATATGCTGACATTCAATCATTTTAATTTCAATGTAGTCAATCTGGAAGCGTCGATGAAATTTTATAAAGACGCCCTGGGACTGGAACCGGTGGGTGAACGGAAAGAGGCAGATGACGGCAGCTTTGTCATTGTCTATCTGGGAGATGGAAAGACGGATTTCCGTCTGGAGCTGACATGGCTCCGGGATCATCCGCAGAAATATGATCTGGGCGAGTGCGAGTTCCACCTGGCGCTGCGTGCCGACGATTATGAGGCTGCCCACAAAAAGCACGCAGAGATGGGCTGCATCTGCTTTGAAAATCCCGCTATGGGCATTTATTTCATTACAGACCCGGATGGATATTGGATCGAGATCATTCCCTCCCGGTAAGACTATGCCCAAAAACAGTTGGACAAAGAGAAAGAGACCGCCCGTTTGGGCGGTCTCCTTGCATATATGCCGAAAATAGATTTGAGTTGAGAGGAAGAGGCGTGCTTACCACACCAGCGTACGGAAATAATCCTCCACTGTCTCCGCACGCCGGATCAGTTCCACGCTGCCGTCCTGTCGGAGCAGCAGCTCGGCGCTGCGCAGCTTTCCGTTGTAGTTGTAGCCCATGGAAAAACCGTGGGCACCGGTGTCATGGATCACCAGCAGATCTCCCATGTCGATTTTGGGCAGCATCCGGTCTACGGCAAATTTGTCGTTGTTTTCACAAAGACCACCCACCACATCATACTTGTGATCGCAGGGCTGGTCCCCTTTGCCCATCACCGTGATGTGGTGATAGGACCCGTACATGGCAGGGCGCATCAAGTTGCAGGCGCAGGCGTCCACACCGATGTATTCCTTGTAGATATGCTTTTCATGAATGGCGCGGGTCACCAGATGACCGTAGGGCCCCAGCATGAACCGGCCCAGCTCCGTGTACAGAGCAACATCGTTCATACCGGCGGGCACCAGGATCTCCTCGTAGGCCTGACGGACCCCCTCGCCGATGGCAGCGATGTCGTTGGCAGGCTGGTCCGGCTGATAGGGGATGCCTACGCCGCCGGAGAGATTGATGAAGGTGATATGCACGCCGGTCTCCTTCTGCAGTTCCACTGCCAGCTGGAACAAAATCCGAGCCAGGGCGGGATAATAGGCGTTGGAGATGGTGTTGGAGGCCAGGAAGGCGTGAATGCCGAACTCCTTGGCACCCATGGCGTGAAGGCGGGTAAAGGCCTCGGCGATCTGGGCGCGGGTCATGCCGTACTTGGCATCGCCGGGGTTGTCCATCACCTGGAACCCCTCCCGGGTCTCGCTGAGAGTGAACACACCGCCGGGATTATAGCGGCAGCAGATCTTTTCGGGGATATGCCCAATCGACTGTTCCAGATAGTCCACCAGCGTCAGATCATCCAGATTGATGATGGCGCCCAGCTTATCCGCCAGCTGGAATTCCTCTGCTGGGGTGTCATTGGAGGAGAACATGATATTTTCGCCGGTGATGCCGCATTTTTCCGACATCAGCAGTTCTGTCAGGGAAGAGCAGTCACAGCCGCAGCCCTCTTCCTTGAGAATTTTCAAAATGGCGGGGGTGGGAGTAGCTTTGACGGCAAAGTACTCCCGGTAACCGGGGTTCCAGGAGAAGGCCTCCCGCAGGCGGCGGGCGTTTTCCCGGATGCCGGCCTCGTCATAGATGTGGAACGGGGTGGGATACTGGGCAGCAATGGCGTCCAGCTGCTCTTTTGTAACAAAGGGTGTTTTCATCATCAATCTTGGCCTCGGATCTTTCAGTGTAAGGGCGGCAAACCGGGCTGCCGCGGGACTTGTTTTATTTTACGTGCTGGTGCCGGAGCTGTCAAGAAATTTGGGAAAAAAGGGCAAATCATACGGAATTGGCGTATTGAATACGGCCTCTTTGTGATAATCCGCCCCAGAATGATTCCCCGTCCCGGGAGAAGGAAGCGGATTTGCAAAAAAGCGTTTCCTCTTGTAAAAGTAAACGACTATGGTACAATAGAAAAAACGATGCCGGCCCTTTCCGGAAGAGCGGCTGAAAACAAAACAGGGGGAGGAACATTCCATGAAAAATATTCTTGTCAACGCAGTGGGAGAGCAGTGCCCCATTCCGGTGGTGAAAGCCACCCACGCCCTGCGGGCCATGACAGAGCCGGGAACGTTGGAGGTGCGGGTGGACAATGAGATCGCCGTCCAGAACCTCACCCGCATGGCCGCGGGGAACCCCCTGCCGGTACAGGCAGAAAAGGTGGGCGAGCGGGAATTTGCCGTTCGGATGGAAGTGACGGATCCCAAGGGCGAGGCCCCGATGGTAGACCCGGCTCCCGCCTGTATTCCGGATGCCCGGGGCGATCTGCTGGTGGCGGTGGAGACCGAGACCATGGGCCGCGGCAGCGACGAGCTGGGCCGGACGCTGATGAAGGGCTTTTTGTTTGCTGTGGGCCAGCTGCCGCAGCTGCCCAAGACCATCCTCTTTTATAACGGCGGCGCCCATCTGACGGTGGAGGGCTCTCCGGTGCTGGAGGACCTGAAAAAGCTGGAAGCCCAGGGCGTGGAGATTTTGACCTGCGGGACCTGCCTGAACTTCTATGGCCTGACGGACCGCCTGGCGGTGGGCGGCGTTACCAATATGTATGACATTGTGGAGCGTCTGGCCTCCGCCGGAAAGGTGATCAAGCCGTGATCTATCTGGATAACGCCGCAACCACCCGGCCCAAGCCGCCGGGAGTGGCAGAGGCGGTACTGGCAGCTATGGAGGGCTTTGGCAACTGCGGCCGCGGAACCCATGCGGAGGCCCTTTCAGCGGCTCGGACCGTTTATGGGGTGCGGAGAAAGGTGGCCTCGCTTCTGGGCGCTCCCGCACCGGAGCGGGTATGCTTCACCATTAATGCTACCCAGGCCCTGAATACGGCGCTTTACGGCCTTTTGGGGCCGGGGGATCATGTGATCGCCACCGACTGGGACCACAACTCTGTGCTCCGGCCTCTGTACCGCCTGCGGGCGGCGGGGACGGAGGTGGACTTTGTCCCGGCGGACCGGCAGGTCCGGCTGGACTATGATGCGTTTGAACGTCTGCTGCGGCCCAATACCAAAGTGGTGGTCTGTACCCACGGCTCCAATCTCACCGGCAATGTGCTGGATGTGGAGCGGGTAGGGGCGTTCTGTCGCGCCCACGGGCTGCTTTTTGTGCTGGACGCGTCCCAGACGGCGGGACCGTTTTCCATTGACATGGAGCGCCAGCAGATCGACGTGGTGTGCTTCACCGGCCACAAGAGCCTGCTGGGACCGCAGGGGACCGGCGGACTGTGCGTGGGGACGGGGGTGGAGATCCGGCCGCTGCTGGTAGGCGGCACCGGGGTCCACAGCTATTCGGAGACGCAGCCCATGGATTATCCTACCCGGCTGGAGGCCGGGACCCTGAACAGCCATGGCTTGGCAGGGCTGGGCGCTGCGCTGGATTATGGTGCCAAGGTGGGCTGGGATACCATCCGCCGCCATGAGGCGGGGCTTTCCCGCCGATTTTACGAGGCGGTGCGGGACATCCCCGGCGTTACGGTCTACGGAGACTGGACTGCGGCGGAGCGGGCCCCCATTGTGTCGCTGAATATCAGCGGCATGGACTCCGGCGAGGTGTCTGATGAATTGTCGCAGCGCTTTGACATCGCCACCCGGCCAGGAGCCCACTGCGCGCCCCGGCTCCACCGGGCGCTGGGCACGACGGAGTGCGGTGCGGTGCGGTTTTCCTGGTGCTGGGCCAGCACGGAGGAGGAGACCGACACGGCGGCCCAAGCCATCCGCATTTTGGCGGAGGAGGCCCAGTGACATGCGGGAAAAAACAGAGAAGTGCGTGGTGACTTTTGCCACCACCGCCGCCTCCATGGCTATGGAGGCGGCCTGCCGGGAGGAGGGCGTCCCGGGGCGGTTGATCCCGGTTCCCCGGGCGATCTCCGCCGGATGCGGCATGTGCTGGGCGGCGCCCAAGGAGGCCCGGGACACGGTGGAGGAACTGGTGATCCGCCGGGGGCTGCATATCGACGGCATCTATGCCGTACTGTTGTGAGAGGTGAAACAATGGCAGGCAACTGTGAAGAGTGTGTCCACTATGATTATGATGATGAGATAGACGCCTGGTTCTGCACGATGGATCTGGACGAGGACGAGATGGAGCGGTTCCTCCGCAGAGCCAACGGCGATTGCCCCTTCTACCGCCGGGGCGATGATTACGAGACGGCACGGCGTCAGTGAGGAGCAGAGCATGGAACTGGTAGATCTGTATGATGAGAACCGGATTCCCCTTGGAAGGACGGCAGAGCGCTATGCGCCCAAGAAGCCGGGAGAATACCGGACAGTGGTGCACGTGTGCATCTTCGCACCGGATGGGCGGATGTTGATCCAGCAGCGGACTTCCTGCAAGGTGATCTGGCCGGACCGGTGGGACGTGTCTGCTGCCGGAGGTGTGGATGCCGGCGAGGACAGCCGCATGGCGGCAGAGCGGGAGTGCCGGGAGGAACTGGGGTATTCCCTGGACCTGACGGGAGTGCGGGCCACGCTGAGTGTGAACTTTTCCCAGGGCTTTGATGACTTCTTCCTGGTGGAGCGGGATTTGGACCTTGCGTCACTGAACCTCCAGCCGGAAGAGGTGGCCCAGGTCCGCTGGGCAACCCTGGAGGAAGCGGAGGCTATGGCGGCGGATGGCTGCTTTATCCCCTATCCGGAGGGATTCCTTCGCTTTTTGTTCTCCATGCGGGGAAAATTCGGTTTTCCCACAAAATAAAGCACATGCCCCGGGCAAAAGCCCGGGGCACAGCTGTTTATGGGGGATTGGAGTCTGGGAAAATGTTCTGCCGCACTGAGGGCGGCAAGCCGCTCCATTTTCCGGCAAATCGCCTCCATGGGGATATTTCGGTGAGACAGGCGGCTGGCTCAAAATTGCGGGGGTGCCGGTTCGGGTTCCGGTGCATCGGTATCCAGCAAATGCATCACCGAGACCTCGTAGGCGACCCGCTCCTGGGTACCCTCTTCGGTGACTTTATGGTAGATCCGGCTTTGGACCCGTCCTTCCAGCGCCACGGGGTCGCCCACCTCCAGACGGCTGGCCTGTACCGCCAGCTGTCCCCAGGTGATGACCGGCAAGTAATCCGCCCGGCCATACCGGCGGCTGACGGCCAGCATCAGATCGCAGATGCTGCGGCCCAGCGGCGTTCGCCGGAAGACCGGCGGTTTGCACAGGGAACCTGTGAGAAAGATCTGGTTGCAGGCCTCTCCCGTGCCCGGCTGTATATCCAGTGCGTAGACCGTCAATACCAGCCGGCTTCCTACGCCGCTGCGGTTGTTGAAAGAGCGCAGCTGCCCGTGGATCTGAAGCGGACCCTCTCTGGGGATCTGCGGCAGCAAAACCTCCGGCAGAAGAACCGGCAGCGTGTCCGGAGTACCGGACAGACGGGGGACTTCCAGATAGAATCGGTAAAAACGGGTACCATGGTTTTCGTGGGAGAGCTGCGGAGTGTCCAGAGGCGTCCCCTCCAGCAGCACTTCGTTGCGGGTCTGAGTCGTCATGTCCTCACCTCTCGGTCGTGATGGTAGAGACTATGAACGGCCCGTCCGAAATAGACCGAAAATCAAAAGGCATCTTGTATGCAGAGGCAATCCTGCATATAATAAAACAGTAACAGCCTGATGAGGGAGGCGGCCCATGGCGAATCTTCTGGATTATCTGGACTGGCGGGGAGACCTGACGCTGCGGCAGTCTCCGTTCAATGAAGTGGACAATCTCATTCTGGCGGAGCTGTCATTTGTAGACTTCGGGGGGATCGTCCCGCCGCCGGGGCAGGGCGGCGGTGTACCGCTGAACCAGGCGGCGGAGGCCTTTTTTGCCCGCTTTCCGGCGGGAGAAAAGATCGACATGGGGGTGCTGGTTCCGGATGCGATTCCTGAGATGCTCCGAAAAATGACCGCCGCGCCCCGCTTTCGGGACATGAAGCTTAACTGCTTTGTGGATCACCTGGATGTAGGGAAGGGAGAGCAGTTCGCCGCGCTGACCATTGAAACCGGGGACGGCCTCTTATATCTCTCTTTCCGGGGAACCGATGACACCCTGGCGGGGTGGAAGGAAGACTTTGACCTTGCCTGTATGCCGGAGGTGCCTGCTCAGAAAAAGGCGGTGGCGTATCTGAGAGAAGTTGCCCGGCAGTATCCCAGGCGGAAGCTGCGTCTGGGAGGCCACTCCAAGGGTGGGAATCTGGCGGTGTATGCGGGGGTATTCTGCCCGGCAGCAGTACAACGGCGGATCGCTGCGGTGTGGTCCAATGACGGCCCCGGATTTCATGAGGATCTTCTGGATCTGCCCCAGCACCGCCGGCTGGAGGAGCGGATCTTTTCCATCGTTCCCAAGTCCTCGGTGGTGGGGATGCTGCTGGAGCACGAGGAGTCTTACGCCGTGGTGGACAGCGACCAGCTGGGATTTCTCCAGCACGACGGATTTTCCTGGCAGGTGATGGGAGACCATTTTGTAACGCTGCGCCAGATGACCCGGCAGGCCCATCTCAGTGATCTCAAGCTCAGAAACTGGGTCCAGGGCATGAGTGTGGAGCAGCGGGAGCGGTTTGTGGACGCGTTGTTTACCGTCCTCTCGGCCTCCGGTGCCGTGACGCTGCGGGACCTACAATCCGACAGCTTCAAGGCCGCTGGCGCTATGGTAAAGGCCATGAAAGATCTGGACAAGGAAACCAGGGACGGCCTTTTGGCGTTTATGAAGCTGTTGTTCATGAGCAATTTCCGCATGGTTCTGGAGGGGATTCAGGAGGGCACGGAGAAAAAACCGGGCCGGAAGTGGGGACGGAAGAAAACGCCGGAGGACGATCCGCCCGGCAGGTAAATGAGAGGAGCACATTGTATGAAAGCCATTGTCTATACATCCCAGACGGGATTTACAAAGCGGTACGCTGAACTGCTCTCGGAGGCCACCGGTGTACCCGCCTGGTCTGCCAAAGAGGCCGCCAAGCAGGTACCGGCCCACAGTGAGATCTTCTACATGGGCTGTCTGGTGGCCGGGGCCGTGAAGGGACTGGATACGGCCATTGAGCGGTACGTGATCCGGGGCGTGGCCATTGTGGGCATGAACCCCACCGGCAACGGAGATCTCTGGACGGAAGCAAAGATCAACGGGGGATTCAGTGACCACGGCGCCCGGATCTTCTATCTGCGGGGCGGCTACGCACCGGAAAAGCTCCGGGGCATCCAGAAGCTCCTGATGCGCCACATGGGCCGGTCCGTCCAGAAAAAAATCCAGGCCAAGGGAGATGCTGTCACGGAACAGGACCGGGAGATGGTGGAGATGTTCCAGCACGGCGGGGACTATGTGTCCCGGCAGGCACTGGACGAGATTATTCAGTGGTTTGCCGAAGGCCCTCACGATGGGATGATGAAAGCGTCCTTCTCTCTGGATATCTGAGAAGAGAGATCGACCAGCGGCACCGGCTCCGAGAGAAGGCCGGAATCGTTGATACGGAAAAAGGATACTGGAGACGGCATCTCCGGCGTAAAAAGGCGGCGGGCCATTGGCCTGCCGCCTTGTGTCAGCGCTGGTATTCGAATTCAAAGTCGTACATGGAGACGGTGTCGCCGTCCTGGATGCCCATCTCCTCCAGGCGCTGGAAGAGACCGGATTCCCGCAGGGCCTTGTCGAACCACATGCGGCTTTCGTAATCGCTGAAGTTGACGTTGCCCATGAGCCGCTGGAGCCAGGGACCTTCCACCAGCCAGGTGCCGTCGTCGGCACGCTGGATGTCCAGGGGGGCGGAGGTGTCGATCACCGGAGGCTTGGGGACGTACTCCGGCTCGTAGACAGTCACCGGCGGCAGGACGGAGAGCATCTCCGCCACTTTTTTCACCAGCTCCCGGGTACCCTGGTGGGCCGCAGCGGAGATCTCATAGAGGGTGTAGCCCAGGGACTCCACGTGAGACCGGAGCCGCTCCAGATTGGAGGGGTCCTCCAGAATGTCCACCTTATTGGCCGCCACGATCTGGGGCCGCTCTGCAAGGTCCGGGCTGTACTGCTTGAGCTCGGCATTGATGGCGTCAAAGTCCGCCACCGGGTCCCGTCCCTCGCTGCCGGACACGTCCACAACATGCACCAGCAGGCGGCAGCGGTCCACGTGCCGCAGGAAATCGTGGCCCAGGCCAGCGCCCTCACTGGCGCCTTCGATGATGCCGGGGATGTCTGCCATGACAAAGCTGACGCCCTCATCCACGTATACCACACCCAGGTTGGGGTAGAGAGTGGTGAAGTGGTAGTTGGCGATCTTGGGCTGGGCCTTGGAGACCACGGAGAGCAGGGTGGACTTGCCCACGTTGGGGAAGCCGATGAGGCCCACGTCCGCCAGCAGCTTGAGTTCCAGGATGACGTCGTGGCTCGCCGGGGTAGCCCGCCTTGGCGAAGCGGGGCACCTGACGGGTGGGGGTGGCGAAGTGCATGTTGCCCCAGCCGCCCCGGCCGCCCTTGCAGAGGACAAAAGGCTCCTTGTCGCTCATGTCCTTGATGATCTCGCCGCTCTCGGCATCCCGGACCAGCGTGCCCCGGGGGACCCGGATCACAAGATCTGCGCCGTCCTTGCCGCTGCGGCGGGCACCCTGGCCGTCCATGCCGTTGCCGGCCACGTATTTGCGCTTGTAGCGGAAGTCCATCAGGGTGGACATATTATCGTCCACCTGCAAAATGATGGAGCCGCCCCGGCCGCCGTCACCGCCGTCCGGACCGCCGGCGGCCACATATTTCTCCCGGTGGAAGGCTACCACGCCGTTGCCGCCGTTGCCCGCCTTGACGGTGATGCGGGCCTTATCGATGAATGATGTTGCCATCTTGTACCTCTCGTGTCGTCATTGTTGTTACGGTTCCCGATTTTCTCTATTCTAGCCAAAAAGGGAAATGGCGTCAAGAGCGCCGGGAGGGAAGTGTACGTAAAAAAGCTCCGGACAAAACGTCCGGAGCTTTCTCGTGTCCTTTACTCAGCCTCGTAAACAGAAACCTGCTTGCGATCCTTGCCCAGCCGCTCAAAGCGAACCGTGCCGCTGACGGTGGCGAACAGCGTGTCGTCGCTGCCCTTGCCCACGTTCACGCCGGGGTGAATGTGGGTGCCGCGCTGGCGAACCAGAATGTTGCCAGCCTGGACGAACTGACCGTCGGCGCGCTTGGGACCCAGGCGCTTGGACTCGGAGTCACGGCCGTTCTTGGTGGAGCCGCCGCCCTTTTTGTGGGCGAAGAACTGAAGACCAATACGAATCATGATACGGACCATCCTTTCTGAAAGATTTTAGATGGGGAGGAGCTCAATCGTCCTCCAGAACTTCGATATTGTCGGGGTACTCGTCATGGAGCTGGGCAAAATAGACCATCAGTCCCGTCATCAATGTCTGACAGGTGCTTTCGGCTGTGGGGTCAAGCCCACCGGGGAGCCGCAGAGAGATGGCTGCCGATTCCTCCCGGATCTTTACGGATGCCGCAAGACCCAGCACGTCGTTGACGGTGGCCTCCACCAGACGGATAGCGCTGGTGATGGCGGCGCAGACGATGTCCGAACCGGACTCGGCGTAACCGCTGTGGCCCTGGGAATCAAAACCGGTGATCCGGTCACCCTCCATGCGAAACGTGACAGTGGTCATGCTCAGACAGAGATCTTGGCGATCTCAACCTTGGTGTAAGGCTGGCGATGGCCCTGACGCTTGCGGTAACCCTTCTTGGCATTGTACTTGAAGATGCGGATCTTCTTGCCCTTGCCGTTCTTGACGATCTTGGCCTCCACGGAAGCGCCCTCCACAACGGGGGTGCCGAAAGTGGCCTTCTCGCCGTCGATGACAGCCAGTACCTGGTCGAACTTGACGGTGTCGCCGGCTTCCTGGTCCAGCTTCTCGATGTAGACCACGTCGCCCTCGGCCACCTTGTACTGCTTGCCGCCGGTCACGATGATTGCGTTCATTGTTTGTTTCAACTCCTTCACTACGGGCTCGCTGTCGGGGGCGGTCTCGAAAGAGACACTTTAGACCCATTCAAAGCGGCTTAACAAGTATATCAGTGGAAATTTGATTTGTCAACAGGTTTTGAGAGAAAACTTCTGCTTTTGAAAGAAAAGTCCCGTTTACTCCCGAATGGTGGTAAAGCAGGTCAGCCCTTCCAGAGTGACGGTGACGGTTTGATCCTGGATTGTCCTGGGAAATCCTGAACTGGTGCCGTTATTGGAGTTAAAAACGGCGTGAAAGAGATAGTAATCGGTCTGGTTGTCCTTTTTTTGGAGACCCGCCATCCCACGGAACTTTCCGGGCCAGGAAACACCGTCCGCAGTGGTGGTTAGCGCTGCGGCAAAGTCGCTGCTGAATAAACCGCTGCGCTTTCCGGCGGGGCGCTCCACTGCTGGAGTGACCAGCTTGCTGCCGCTTTGGCGGCAGGCGCCCTCCGAGAGAAAAGAGATGACCCATGAGTGAGGGCCGTCCGCTTGGAACACCTCATCCACGATAATACGGCAGCCGCTCTCGTCCTCATAGAGAACCTTTCCAATGTTGCTTTCCGGGTGTTCCAGGTCGATGTCTACGCTGTATGTTCCAGGAAGTTCTGAGAAGGAAAGTGCGTAGTCCAAGTCGTCATATTGATAGGAAAATCCACCACTCCAGGTGCCCAGATAATCAAAATAGCCCAGGAAAAAAAGCAGAACAGCGATGGCGGACACCAAAGCCCCGCCGATGACGGCCCATTTTTGCTTCAGCTCCCGCAGATTGGGGGACTGCGGGGCACCGTAGATGAGCTCCATCACCTCCACGCCCAAAGCCGCCGCGATCCGCTCCAGGGTTTCCAGATCCGGTTGGGCCTTTCCAGTCTCCCAGGCGGAGATGGTCTGCCGGGTGACAAAGAGTTTCCCCGCCAGATCCTCCTGGGTCATGCGCCGCTCGGTGCGAAGGCGGCGGATGTGCTTTGCGACAGAGGCCATGGCCCACACTCCTTTCCTATTTGATGGCCCCAGCCTACCACAGGCCGGGGCCATCTGTCATGCAAATCATTTTTGCGCGGCTTCGTAGGAGAGTTTTTCCACCGTCCAATCCGCGATCAGGTCCGCGTAGAACCGGCAGACGGCCCGACCAGTCTCCACATCCAGATTGATGTAGTTGCCGCACTCCGCCGGGCTCTTGCCGGGCATCTCGCCAGTGTAGTTTGCTGCCTGTGTAAAGACCTCCCGCAGAAGGTTGATGGCCTCCTCGCAGGAGAGCAGGCGGTTGTCGAAGAGAAAATAGAATCCGGTCTGACAGCCCATGGGGCCAAAGTAGATGACGGCCTCTTTGTGGGCGGAGTTGCGGAGTAGCGTGGCAATCAGGTGCTCCGTGGAGTGCATCTCCGCGTTGGTGAGCAGATCGCCGGTGTTGGGCTTTTTGAACCGCAGATCGAAGGTGACGATGTCCCCGTCCCGGCGGGAGTAGTACAGCCCCGGGCACAGACGGTTGTGGTCCACGGTGAAGCTGGCAATGCGTTCCATGATAAAATGGCCTCCTTTATAAAATAAAAAACTCAATTCCGTAAGGAAAGGTTAGCAGAACTCCTGGGCAAGAGATTGAGCCAGCGGCAGTACCACACGGCCCAGAGCATCCAGAGCCTGTCCAAAGTCAAAATACTCCTCTGCCTGTTTTTCGGAAAACAGGTGGTCGGACACGGACTTGACGGACACAAACCGCACACCGTTGCGCAGGCAGACCTGGGCAATGGCGCCGCCTTCCATCTCCACTAGCAGCGGGGAGAAGGTATCCCGAATCCATTCGGCCCGACTGCCCTTCACGGCGAACCAGTCCCCGGTGGCAATTCTTCCGGTGACGGCAGAGACTCCCTGCTCCTTCAGCAGCGAGACGCACCGCTCCGGCTGCCAGGTGGGGAAGACCACCTGATTGACGGTAGAGACCAGCCCGATGGGGTCCCCAACCGCGGTGGTGTCCACGTCGTGCTGCACAAATTCTGATGCAACCACCAGACTTCCGGTGGGCAGGTCTGTAGCGCAGCCGGCCACACCTGCATTGAGAATCAAGTCCACGCCGTATTTCAGGCAGAAGATTTCCGCGGCCATGGCGGCGTTGACCTTGCTGACGCCGCCGGCGCAGGCCAAAATGCCGGGAGCCGCTTCAAAAAAGGGCACGCCGGAAACGGTCTCCACCGGGGGAAGGTCCCGGGCGCCGGGCAGCGCGTGAAATTCCGCAGGCATGGCAAATTGCAGTCCGATTTTCATAGTACCTCCTCAGGGTTCCTCCGGCAGGCGCTTGCCGCACTTGCCGCAAAATGTAAAACCTTCGCCCAGCCGGGCACCGCAATAGGGGCAGTAGCGGAAGTCGCCGGAGTCAGCATTGCTGTCTTCCGGTGCTGTTTCCTCCCGCTCCAGATCCAGCCGCTGGGCCAGCGGGTCCGGTTCCTCCTGGCTGTCCACAATATCAAATTCGGAATAGCGGTTTTTGCCGGTGGCATTTTTGAAATTATAAATAGCCTGGACGATGCCGACGAGTACAAACACCACGCCGAAGAGACAAAAGAGCGGCGGCGCACCCATCGAGGCGGCGGCTGCCGTCCAGATGACGCCGAAGATGGCGGCGAACAGGGAGCCGACGGCTCCCATGGCCGAGGGACCACGGCCCGGCTTGACGCTTTTCATGGCAGTTCCTCCATTCATTCACGGTGTTCAACAGTATATCATGAATCCGCTCCGGGGGCAACGGGGCTCTGCGTCCTATGTAAAAGTTAGCGCAGGAAGTGGACTTATGCTGTATCCGCCCCAGCCGGGAGAAAAAAATAAGAGGGAGGAACGCACGTTCCTCCCTCTTGCACTTTGCTGATGGAAATCGCTTAGCCCTTGACGATGGCAGCGGTATCCATGGCGATCATGAGCTCCTCGTTGGTGGGGATCAGCAGGACCTTCACCTTGGAGTCGGCGGCGGAGATCACAGCCTCCTTGCCACGGGTGTTGTTGGCCTCGGCATCCATCTTCACGCCCATGAACTCCAGACCAGAGGCAATAGCCATCCGCTGAGAAGCGGAGTTCTCGCCCACGCCGGCGGTGAAGATGATGGCGTCCACACCGCCCATAGCAGCAGCGTACGCACCGATCAGCTTCTTAACGCCGTAGTTGAACATGTCAACGGCCAGGCCGGCACGCTCATTGCCCTCCTTGTGGGCATTCTCCAGATCACGGAAGTCGGAGGAAACGCCGGAGACACCCTGAACGCCGGACTTCTTGTTGAGGATGTTGAGCATGTCATCGATGTTGATGTTGTGCTTGTTCATCAGGTACTGCAGGATGCCAGCGTCCAGATCGCCGGAACGGGTGCCCATGGGCAGACCGGCCAGGGGAGTGAAGCCCATGGAGGTGTCCACGCTCTTGCCGCCGTCGATGGCGGTGACGGAGGAACCGTTGCCCAGGTGGCAGGAGATCAGCTTGAGCTCCTCGGGCTTTTTGCCCAGCATAGCAGCGGCACGGCCGGCAACGTACTTGTGAGAAGTGCCGTGGAAGCCGTAGCGGCGGACCTTGTCGTTCTCATAGTACTCATAGGGCAGGGCATACATGTAGGCCTTGGCGGGCATGGTCTGATGGAAAGCAGTGTCGAACACGGCGACCTGGGGCACGTCTTTGCCCATGACGGCGGTACAGGCATTGATGCCGGTGATGTTGGCGGGGTTGTGGAGAGGAGCCAGGGGGATGCAGTCTTCCAGGGCCTTCATGACCTCATCAGTGATGAGAACAGACTTGTTGAAGGCCTCACCGCCGTGCACCACACGGTGACCCACAGCGTCGATCTCCTTCATGGAGCCGATCACACCGTTGTCCTTGTCCACCAGAGCGTTCAGCACGGTCTGAATGGCCTCGGAATGGGTGGGCATAGCCACATCCACGGCGTCCAGGACCTGCTTGCCCTCTACCTGGGGCTTGTAGGTGAACTTGCCGTCGATGCCGATGCGCTCGCACAGGCCCTTGGCCAGCAGCACGCCGGTCTCAGGATTAAGCAGCTGATACTTCAGGGAAGAGCTGCCAGCGTTGATGACGAGAATGTTCATAACTTCACGACTCCTCTTTCTTTTTGGGAAACCCTTGCGGGTTCCCCGTCAGTGATATAAAATGAGAAAAATTATTTTTGCAGTTTCCGCAACGCGGACGCAAAACTAGACAATACTTATTATAACAAAGATTTTCCAGGTTACAACCCACACTTTTACCGAAATGTCACTTTTCTGTCATTAAATCGAGGTGAAATCTGTGCAAACTGCGGGTATCATCATAGAATACAATCCCATGCATGACGGCCATCTCTACCTTTTGGAGCAGGTGCGGGCGCAGCTGGGGGCGGATACAGCCTTCGTGGGCGTCATGAGCGGGAACTTTGTTCAGCGGGGGGATTTTGCCCTGCTGCGCAAACATGCCCGGGCCCGGGCCGCTGTGGAGAGCGGCGTGGACCTGGTGCTGGAGCTGCCCCTCCCCTGGGCGGTCTCCTCGGCGGAGCGGTTTGCCCGCGGCGGCGTGGAGATCCTGGCGGCCACCGGTGTGGTAATGCACCTGGCCTTTGGCAGCGAGTGCGGGGACGCGGCGGCGCTGGAGCGTTTGGCAGCGGCGCTGCACCATGCGGCGTTCCCGGCTTTGCTCCGACAGGAGCTGGAACGGGGAGACAGCTTTGCGGCAGCCCGCCAGCGAGCACTGGCGCAGCTTGTGTCTCCGGAGGACGCGGCACTGGTCTCCGATCCCAATAATATTTTGGGCGTGGAGTACTGCAAGGCACTGGCGGAGAGAGCGTCCGCCATCCGTCCGCTGACGGTCCGCCGGGCGGGAACGCCCTATCACGGCACGGATCTGGTGGGGGCACAGCCCTCCGCCACACTGCTTAGGACACTTTTGCGGTCCGGGGAGCGGGACCGTGCGCTGGCGCTGATGCCGCCGGCGGTCCGGCGCATCTATGGGGAGGAAGAAGCCGCCGGACGTGCCCCAGTGTTCCGGGAAAACGCGGAGCGGGCTATGCTGGCCCGGCTGCGGAGCATGACGGAGGCGGACTTTACCCGGCTGGATGAAGGCCGGGAGGGGCTGTACCGACGGCTGTATGAGGCAAGCCGCAGCGCCTGCTCCATCGAGGCCCTGCTGAATGCGGCCAAGACCAGGCGGTATGCCCATACCCGGTTGAGCCGGATGGTCCTCTGGGCCTATCTGGGGCTGGAACCTGCCGCGTTTCCGGAGCGGGTTCCTTACCTGCGGGTGCTGGCGGCGGGCGGCCGGGGGCGCGAATTGCTGGGCCGGATGCGCAAGTGCGCCAGCCTGCCGGTTCTGACCAAGCCGGCCGATGTGCGGAAACTGTCTCCGGCGGCCAAAGCGCTTTTCCGGCAGGAGGTTCGCGCCACGGATCTCTATGCACTCGCATATCCGGATCTTTCCGCCGCCGCAGGCGGCGCAGAATGGAGGGAGGGGCCCGCCATCCTCCCTTGAGCACCACCATTTCCCTGAAAAGGAGACCTTCAAATGGAAACTGTGATTGCTCTGGTACTCTTCTTGAGCATCCTGACCGGCTGCGCCGGAGAAACGATGACAAATGTGAAAAGTTCCGCTGCCGCACTGGGGCCGGCGCAGTCTGAGGAAGCGGTGCGGTTTACTGTGGAAAAGCAGACCTGCGGGGATACCCTTTTGGCAGAGGACGGCACGGAGCTTTTGACCTATCAGTTTGAAGTGCCGGAACTGACGGTCTGCCGCGGGAGCGGAGAGATCGTCAGTGAGGCGGAGACCCCCCAGGAGGAGCAGGCCCTGACGACAGCGGAAACCTTCAACGCACGGTTTGCAGACTGGCTTGACGGCAGCAATCTGGACAACCTGCTGGAAGGGGCAAAGGAGGAGCTGGCTTTTTGCCGGGAGGATGGAATGACCTGGTCGCCGTATGCGCTGGAATTGGAATGTGAGGTCTATCAGAACGATGGCCTGATCAGCGTATCCGGGACCTACTACTCCAATACCGGCGGGGCCCATCCCAACACCGCACTGCTGTCCTGGAACTTTGACCTCGGTGAGGGGAGCTTTTTCACACCGGCGGTCCTGGCGGAAAACGGCGGAGAATTTTTGACGGCGGTGGAGCAGGAACTGAATGCGCAGGCTCTTCAGACGGCGTCGGATTCGAATACTCCCCCGGAGGAGTATTTCTGGCCGGATTACGCAGAGATTCTGCGGGACTGGGCAAACTATGCGGTTTCCTTTGATGAGACCGGTATGACCGTGGCGTTTTCCCCCTATGAGCTGGCCTGTTACGCTGCCGGTGAGCAGGTATTTCATCTGACCTACGATCAGATTCTGCCGTATCTCAGCGAACATGGCGAGAAGGTTTTGGGCATTGTCCAGGCGTCCTGAACATTTTGAAAGAGACGGGCCATCCGGCCCGTCTCTTCTTGCTTGACATACCTAGAATTACGATGTAATATAAGCATAGAGGTACGAGGTATTAACCGGAGAAGGAGGCACAAGATGGGAAAGAAAACCATGGACCACACCCAGCTGCTGGTGTTGGCCCTTTTGGCGGGGGAGGACATGTACGGCTACCAGATGATCGTGGAGCTGGCCCGGCGGTCGGACCACACCTTTGAGATGAAAGAGGGAACTCTCTACCCAGTGCTCCATGGCCTGGAGCGGGACGGCCTGGTGGAAGCCTACCAGCAGGCAGCTCCCACCGGCCGGATGCGCAAGTACTATCATCTCACCCGGAAGGGAGGAGCGGTGCTCCGGACGGAGGCGGAGGCCTGGCGGGCGTATTCGGGGGCAGTGAATGCAGTGCTCCGGTCTAGCCCGGGGCTGAACCTTGCTTAAAAGCCGGCGGGTTTTGCGGGAGAGGAGGCGGTCATGACCCGGAAGGAATACACAGACGCGGTGCTTGTCGTGCTGCGGCATGTGACGCGGCGGGAGCGGGAGGCCATCCGCCGGGAGATCGACGGCCATATCGAGGATCACCTCGACGATCTGCTGCAACTGGATTATCCGCCGGAACTGGCGGAGGAGCGGACGCTCTCCGCCATGGGGGACCCTGAGGAAGTAGGCCGGGAACTGAACAAACAGTATCCCCTGCGGTGGCTGGTGGTGGGCCGAGTGGCCATGGCGTTCACCATTGCGGCGGTTTTGCTGATGGGGACTGGACTTTTGGGCTTTCTGAGCAACACCGGGGACAATCTGCGGGCACGATTCTGCCCGGAGACCCTGGCGGCAGTGGAATACCACAGTGACCATCTGGACGCTGTGGAAGAACTGGACCTCCGGGCGAAATTGGAGGACGTGACGGTCCGGGTCTACCAGGCGGGGCTTACGGACGCTTCGGGAGGCGACATGGCCTATGTGGCTCTGAGCTGCTGGAACGACAATCCCTTTGCGGAGCCGCCGGAACTGATCAATACCTTCGGTTGGGAGGAAGTGCTGAGGATCACGGGCAGCTCCTGCGGGCTTCCGCCCAGCGGGGGAAACGGCTCGAAGTGGGCCTTTGTGTATGAAGTGCCGGTGAACTACGGAGACACGGTGGAGATTACATACGAACGCTGGGGGCGATTCTTCCGGCTGTCTGTTCCGTTGCCGTGGGAGGAGGATGCCGGATGAAACGACGGAAAAAGCGTTTGACGACCCGAAAACGAAGCGCACTGGGTTGGATCACAGCACTGGTGTTGGTGGTCACGGCGGGACATCTGTCCGGGGTCTACTGTCTGACGCCGGGGCGTGCTCTGCGCAATCTGGAGCAGGAGACCTTCTGCGGCCGGACAGAGTGGCTGTGCCGCCTTGCGGAGCCCTCCGGGGCGAACCGGCGGGATTTGCGGCTGTCGGCCGGGGAACACGCTGTCATCCTGGGAGAGTACCGCTTTTCCTGGGACAGGGGCTGGAAGATTTCGGACTCGTCCGTGCTGGTACGGGAGCCGGAGCGGCCCTTCTCTGCGGGTCTTAATGACTGGACGACTGCCCGGGATACAGGAGTCTATATCCGTCATTTTTTCATCTACGGTGTACTGGAATCGGCAGAAGCTGCGGAACTGGAAATCACCTTTGACGCCCAGGAGGGGGGAACCGATCAGACGGTCCGGCTGACGAAAGCGGATTGGATCACTGCAGGCAGCGGTGAGCACTTTTTCCTCTGCGCGCTGGAGCCGGAGAAGGATCTCTATTCCTACGCCTGCTATATCACCGCCTATGATGCAAACGGTTCGGAGCTGGGGACCCTCCAGGCGGCGGGCATTCCCGGATGGGAGTAAGGAGGCGGCCATGACACGAAAGGAATACACAGATGCCGTGCTTGCCGCTGTGCGGAGGGTCACAGATCAGGAGAGGCTTGCCATCCGGGTGGAGCTTGACGCCCATATTGAAGATCACATGGCCGCCCTGCTGGAACTAGATTACCCGCCGGAGCTGGCGGAGGAGCGGACCTTGGCCGCCATGGGAGACCCGGCGGAGGTGGGCAGAGAGCTCAACGCGTGCTATCAAAGCTGGTTTTGGGTGATCCTGGGCCGGGCGGCGGCTGTGGTGACGGTGCTGCTGTGCATTCTGGCGCTGCTGCATGTAGGGCTCCTGGGAATGGTGGCAGACAGCATCAGTGCCCGGATCTACCCGGATGAGGACTCCTACTTCGAAAAGCCGATTGCCACGGAGCGGTTGGACATTCGGGTGCCGGTGGGGAACGACGTGCTGCATGTTTATCAGATCAGCGTGGGGCGAGAGGATGATACGCTGGGAGAGCAGGTGGCGGAAGTGATGTTTTGCACTTACGACCGGATTCCCGGCGGCATCGTCTCCCAGCAGTTGGCGGATGGGGTCATCCTGGAAAATCCCCGGGGAGAACAAGCGGTTTCCAACAGCGGCCGGGGCAACTGGAGGGTGGAGTATCGGAGCATCCGGATACCGGTTCAGAAGGGAGATTCCTGTGTGACACTGCACTATGAGGCATTTGGAGAGCAGATCCGGCTGGAGCTGCCCCTGCCGGGGAGGGAGATGTCATGAAACGAAAAAAGCTGCCCACCCGCAGGCGGCTGGCCCTGCGGCGGGTGGTATGGGCTCTGCTGCTTCTGTTGGCGGTGAATCATTTTTTCCAGGTGGGGTATTTGCTGCCCGGTCAGGCTGTTCGGGATGAGGAGGAACGGGAAGGCACCGGCAGGACCTGGACGGTAGAGAGCCGATGGGTGCCGGTGCTGTACAGGACCCACCGCTTTTCCCTCCGGGAAAATGAGAACGCGGTGCTGCTGGGAAATACCTATTTCTCGCCGTTTGGGTGGCAGACGACGACGGGGTGTGCACTGGACTGCTCGGAAGCGGCGGCGGTGCATGCGGCCGAACACCGGATCAGTCGGGACGGGAAGGGAACAGTGGACTGCTATTTTGGCCGCATCGACGACCCGGCTATTGAAAGGGTGGCCGTCAGCATCCAGGAGGTCACCTACTACGACCAGGGACAGGAGATTCGGAGAGAGCTGAGCCGCCTGACGGCGGAGAGGTCGGAGTTCCTCACCCGGGACGGGCGGACCTTTTTCTGGCTGATGGAGGTGCAGGATGGGGAGATAGACCCGGAGCAGATCATCCAGCCGGTCCTCATCGCCTGGGGAGAAGACGGCACCGTGGTGGCGGAGTTTACCATCCGCCAGGGAAGTTTCGGCTCCTACGGATAAGAGACGGAACCGCGGCAGCGGTCTGTGGAGAGAAAAGAGGACGCACGGCAACGCCGTGCGTCCTTTTTTACAGGGTCAGCTGCCGGCGGATCGTCTCCGCGAA
>ENA-OPBO01000782-OPBO01000782.1-human-gut-metagenome-genome-assembly--contig:-NODE-782-length-25393-cov-5.595469_pt1 | contig 25393 bp, 22 predicted proteins | sample MGYA00241071_ERZ501458 | MGnify/ENA primary metagenome ERZ501458 (study PRJEB25962, sample SAMEA2042509) | human gut metagenome | biome: human gut; feature: human-associated habitat; material: faeces... | reverse complement strand
CCGGGGGCAACGTCGGTAATGGTAAAAGTGCCAGCGCTATCAGTGACGAACTTACCGTTGGCGTTGCCGATGAAATTGCCGTCCGAATCCGTAACAAGGAACTCAACATCAGAGATGGGAGCGTTTGTCATAGCATCCACCTTTTTGACGAGTACGCCGCCCTTGGGCTGATTGCGGAACTCCAGCGTCATGACGGCATTGCGCTTGATTTTGATGCTCTGCGGCGTATCGTCCAGGATGTAGCCGTCTTTTGCCCGCACCTCACGGGCGATGACCGTCATGCCGGGGGTCAGGCCATCAATGCGGATGGTGCCAGCACTATCCGTCACATATTTGCCGTTGGCGTTGCCGATCACGCTGCCATCCGAATCCGTGATAAGAAACTCTACATCGGAGATGGGATCACCGGTTACAGCATCCTTTTTGACGATAAGCAGCGAGCCCATCTTATCGTTTCCGAAGGTCACGGTGATAACATCCTGATCCTTACCAGAGAGATAAACGGTTTCCGCGGCATCGGTGATAATGTACCCATCCGGCGCCGAGATCTCCTCACAAATGTAGGTGCCTGCCTTGAGTCCGGTCACGACGATGGTGCCGTTGCTCGATGTGCGGTATTCACCAACCACCGTGCCGCCCGTACTGGAGGTGCCGCCGAGGTAGCGAATGCGGAACCATGCGCCCTCCAGCGGCTGGCCGCTCTCACTATCCACCTTGCGGATAATGATGGCGGAAAGAGGCGTATTTTCAAAGGTCAGGACATTGCTCTCGCCACCGGCGATGAAGCACTCCTGCGTGGCAGGCTCCTTGATGGCGTACCCGGACGCCGGTTCCAATTCAGTTACTTTGTACCAGCCATCCTTGATCTCAGAAAGAATGATTTTTCCGCTTGCGTCAGGAAAGTAAGTGCCGAGGTCATTGAGCTCGCCGGTGTCGGTATGGTTGCTACCATACCAGATCTGGAACTTGGCTCCCTTGACAGGATCGCCGGTCACACTGTCTACCTTGCGGATCTCCAGCGTCGGCTTGAGTGCATTGAAGAAAGTAACGGTGGAGGTTTCACCTGCCTTGAGCGCTACTTCCTGCGGGATGGGGCAGAGAATGACATAGCTGGGAACATTGGCCTCCGTCACCCGATAGGTGCCAACGGGGATAGAATCGAGGAAGATACGTCCGTGACTGTCGGTGGTGGCCGTGGTGGAGTAGCTGCCGTCGATCTGCTCGATGCGGTAGGTCACGCCCTCAATGGGTTCCCCATTGGCAATGTTCTTCTTGATGATCTCAAGGCCCGGCTTTTCGTAGTCCACAAAAGTGACTTCCCTCGTCTGGCCGGGGCGCAGTGCCACGGTCTGCTCCGTATTGCTCACGATGTACGGCTCAGGAACGGATTCTTCCCGCACCACATAGACACCGGCAGGAATGGCCGAGAGCGTTGCGGAGCCGTCCGTCCCGGTCGTGACGGACGTGGAGAAACTGCCTGTGACTGACTTTACCGAGAACACCGTACCAGCGATAGGCTTGCCGCTCATGGCGTCGCGCTTGATGATTTTCATATCAGGCAGCGCGTAGTTCTCGGCAGTCACGGTGTACTGCTTGTCTCCATCGGTCGTGTCAACATAGACGCTGTGGGAAGTGGGAGTCAGGGCGTAGCCCTCCGGGGCCTCCACCTCCACGAACGTCCATAAGCCCTTGGTGACATCCTTGACCTCGATGATGCCGCCGTTCTTGGTCACATCGCTGCCGACGATCTGGCCGTCACGGTAGATGTTGAATTTTGCACCGTCCAGCCCGCGGGTCGTTCCGGCAGCCACCTTTCGCAAGGTAATGTCCGCATCTCCCGCGGGAGGAGCCGGCTCGTCCTGTATCGGCGCCTCGCTCACGCGCAGCTTGCGCGGGCCGTAATAGTTGAAGAAGGACTGGTTCTTGCGGTTGCTCGAAAGTGCGAATACCGCCCACTTTGCACTGTCGTCCTCCACGATAACCGCCACTCTGCCCTGTGTGGCATATTCCTCGATCTGACGCTGAAATGCCGCATCCTCCTGCGCTTTCTGCGCGAGCATCCAGTCGATGAGGCTCAGATACATCTCGTAGGTATCGGCGTTGGCATAGCCGCCCGCGTCACCATCTCCGCCAGGTTCTCCCTTGTAGCTCTGATGGTCCCACACATAGGTTTGGACCGCCATAAAGAGCTGGCCTACATTGGATGCCTTGCTGTCGTTGATGTAGGTCATGAGCCACTTGACATTGGCAAGCGTCGCGGCGTCCATCTCACCAAGGCCGCTATTGGCAATGGCGGTCTTGAGCACGGTGTCGGCATCCGCATTGGTAGCCGAAGTGTAGGTATAGGAATCAAAGAATGACTGCGTGGCGTTGTGGTAGCCGAGTCCGCTGTCGAGGCAGTAGAGCAGCCGTCCCGCCGCCATCGGCGGACGATAGCTGTACGGCGTTCCGTTGGCGAGCAGTCGGGTGCTCCAATAGGCTTGATCCTTTGTGATCGTGATGCCTTTGCCTGTGCCGGATGCGGCAAGCGCCGAGGTCGGCAGCAGGCTTAAAATCGTTATCAATGTCAGAAGCAATGACAACAGGCGTTTCTTGATAGATCTCATAGAGTTCTCCTTTCCGATGAAGCGTAATAAAACAGAGCAGACCTTGCCGATCTGCTCTGTCCTGATAATAGTTGATGATTTACTTGTTTGTGGGGGTATCTACCCATGAGATGGAATATCCGTCATAGAGGAAAAGCTGCACGCAGTACCAGCAGGGATTTCCGTTATCGTTGACGCCCCTCGCCAATCCGATGCCAATTTCGGACAGATTCGGATTGAGCATATTTTTATGGTGTGTCGTCGAGGCGTTCCAGTCTGCTACCGCTTGCTCAGCGAGCGTCTGTTCGGATAACGTCCAATCCGCAATACGATGGATATTTTCGGCCATGTAGGGACAATTCGTGATGGTATTGAACTTTTGACCATCCGGCCTTGTGTGCGAATAGGCCGTATGCGCGGCCATTTCATCGGCGCGGACCTGCGCCGCCTGCATGAGCTTGTCGTTGACACGCAGCGCGGCAACGCCATTTTCTTTGCGTAGGGCATTGGTCCGATCCACGATGTCCTGCTTCATGGCGTCTGCATCGTCGGCAGCTTCACCTTTTGCCGGGGCTTCGCCGGTGTAGGGCTTATCTGTCTCGATCTGGACGCTCCCATCCTCGGCGTTCCAATAGACGTTGAAGCCGACGGCCTTTCCGATGTCACGCAGCTTCATGTAGTTGTTGTCATGGATGGCGTAGGCTTCGATCCGGACCTCCTGCCCGTCCACAAAAATGTGGTTGGTGCTGTACTCGGCCAGAATGCCCGCGGCATAGGCACTGGTGCCGCCAAAGACGAGGGCGCCGACGACAAGGCCGGTGAGAAAATTTGCGTGTTTCATGGTGTCTGCCTCCTTTGATTTTGTTATGCTTTCAGTCTAAAGGAGACGGAAAAGTTCGTCAAATTTTCGCACGAGCCTGCACGCACCAGCGGTAATCCGGCTGATTCATCACGCAGGTGACGAGGGTGATGATATTCTCCGTGCTGTCATTCAGCACGCTCATATCATCCACGCTCACCTTATAGACGGCATAGACCTCATAAGTCCTCGTGCCGAGCTTGGTCGTTAGCTTGATGGTGTCGCCAATATCGAGCGTATGTATCTTGCCGAAATGATTGTTCACGCCGCGATTGTGACCTGCAATCGCCACATTGCCGTCCCAAATAGACGTGCTGGCAAAATGCCCAGCGCCCTTGCGGAGCGCGTCACTGTCCGTCCCCTGATACACCTTGACGGACAAGCCGAGCGTGGGAATTTTTAGCGTGGCAAGATAGCCGCCGCTATAGTAGAGGTCACTTGTCACGGCGGTGTAGCCGATGGGCTGATAGCTCCAACTCCCGATTTCTACTCCATTCGAAGGCAGTATCGTCACGCCGCCTGTGCCGCTGACCGCTCCCGTGGTCGAACCGCTCACAAGGTTCGGCGTCAGGCGCTCGCCCGCGTTCAGCGTGTAGCTGGTCGGGCTTCCAAAGGCAGGCGGGATATACGCCGCGTCCTTGCCGCGGTTCGTGTTGGCAGGCTCGTCCGTGGTGACATAGATGGTATTGTCCGAGGTAGGCCGTCCAAACAGCCCCGCGTCCGGCGCATCGAAGCTATACTCCAGCGCAGACGCAGATATGGAAAAAAATGTCAGCATACAGCAGACGGCGGCAAGTGATAGAATGTATTTTTTCATGCGGCGTAACCTCTCTTCTTGTTAATATAGCGCTGATAGCCTTTGTATCCAGCATAGCCCGCGCCGGAGAACACCAATACACCGAGCGCGGCGAGCAGCGGCGTTTTGTTCTCAAAATGCGTCTCACCGTGGGATGTAAAAATAGCAGTGTAGAGCACGGTGTCGCAGCTCGTCTTGGTAACATCGCCTTTGTATTCCACCGTTACGGCGTAGCCGGTGGCGGTCTTATAACTCGCCGTTCCGGTATAGCTTGCAGCCGCCGTATAACGCAAGGGTACTTCGTATCCGTCCATCGGATCGGTCGCAGCCTCCTGCCAGCTCACATTGGCAAGTGTCAGGGTGCGGCCATTTTCCTCCACCGTTTTCGGAATTAACGACACATCGGCGTCGGAGAGGTTGGGATAGGTGCGCTCTGCCGTCACCGTGCGGCTTCTGTTCTTGTAGCCGCTGGCTTCGACCTGAATGGTGGTGTAGTCCGCGGTCAGCGTGCCGGTATATCCATCCTCCGTAGTGACCTCCATGACCGGCTCAATTACCTTGATGATCTCACTCATGTCCTTGGTGCTGCTCTCCAGCGTAATGATCTCGATGTGCTCCTGCGTGTCCGTCTCCGTCTGGTCCGCTTTGAGCAGGTCAAGGAGCTCATAGTGCCGTCCCTCGCGTTCAAAGCTCTGTGTGGGAATAGCAGCGGGATCGTCCTTTGTGCCAAGACAGTAGACCTTTTCCAGCCGGTATACGCCGCCGCTTTCGCTGCTGTGTACCTCAATGGGATAGACGGTCGGGATAGTGGGCGGCACGGTATCCTCTGCCGCCATAACGGGGACCGCTCCAAACGCCAGCACAAGCGCGAGCGCAAGGAGTGTGACTGTGCTTTTCTGTTTTCTCATGTAGGAAAATCCTCCTTCAAAATTTGTCCCATCGTGGGACGCGAATGGTAGAAATACTCATAAAATCAAAAAGCCGTCGCAAGACGGCTTTTGTGGTGTGTTCCCCTTGCTCACCGTATACGGCGGCGAAATGTGAGCGTCAAGGTCCGACCAGTCCGCAGACTGGTCGGCTCGCGGAAAATGCGCAAGCATTTTTCGGCCTTGACGCTTACGGGGCGACGGCGTACTCTCCGGCAAGGGAAACACACCGCCTTATCTCGTGTATGCTGGACGACCGCGGCGCTGCTCCTGCTGCTTGGGATTGATGGTGCGGTCGATGCTGTCTCCGATGCTCTTTGCGGTCTGCCGCTGCTCCTCCAGATATGTACCGCGCATTGCGGGGTCGCATCCATCAAAGGATGCTGCCAGTTCGCTTGCATCGGGCAGCTTGCACGGCACGCCAAAGCGTCGGCAGACCATGTAGCCGATGCTTTCGGCGTCGATCTGGTAGGCTTCTCGGTTATACTGTGTGTTCCGTCCCTGATTGTGCATCCGCGCATGAACGCTCTCTACGGCGAGGGCAGCGAACACATCATGCGCGGGATGCTCGGTGTTGACGAGGATCGTCAGGGTGTTGGGATCGTAATAGGCGCTTTGCTCCAGCGTGTTATCTTCTTTGAGCGCAGCCCGCGCGCCCTGCATCAGCGGTTCCAGTGCGGCAATGAGCTTCGGGCTTCCCTCGGGAATGACCGCCTGCCCCTCCAACGGCCTGCCTGTGGTTTGGCTGATGTCGTAATAAACGCCCATAAAATAGCCGCGGGCATTTTTGTTGCGCGGCGGCACGAACACCTTTGCACCGTTCTGCATCGCCTCGTCCTGCACATAGCGTCCGACACTGTGCCAATAGTCGATCGAGCCGATCTTGCTGGCGTCGGGGAGCTGGATCAGGGTCAGCGCGACGTTGCCGGCACTGCATCGGATGTTGTCTGCCTGCAAGGTCAGATACTTCTGGTACAGTTCCGGCTCTGTGGTGACGACCTCAAATGCGGCGTCGCGCATCTGTGAGAGGTTTGTCCGTTCAGCCTGGCGGACTTCCCGCTGCTGCTCGCTCTGTGAGGTCGTTTTCTCAATAAGATCACGAATACTTATCATGGTGTAGTTCTCCTTTCTGCTTCATCGAATGTGTTCTTTGACCTTCATGCGGTCCGTGTTTCTTTCGGCGGAGAGCTGCCGCATGGCCTCCAGCTTCCCCAGCACGGAGGACCTGGCATCATCCGTAGTCCTCTCCTGCGATGCTGTCGAGATACTCCCTCGCTCGTTCGAGGCTTTCTCGGACGGAGCGAGGGGGACTGCTTTTTTTGGCTCGTCCGCCTCCTTGACCGGCACGGGGTAGCCCAGCTCTTCCATAATACAGTTGAGATTTGCGGCATAGGTCTGCGTCGAAACGATGGTAATAAGGCCGCTGTCGTCCCCGCGCTTGCGGACCGGCAGATACAGCACACCGTACTGCTTTGCCGCCATCTTCCGGAAGCGCGAGAGGTCCTCCGCACGGATCTGAACGACTGCGGGAGGATTTGGGTCGCGGGCCAGCCGCGCGGCGCTGGCCTGCCCGATGACCTTATAATCCTGCTTGGACAGGGCAAGCAAGAGAGCAGCAACATTTTTAATGCCGCTCCCCGCCAGCTTGACCGCCGTTTCCGTTGCCTGCAAGCCTTCCTTGACCACCAGATCGGCAGCCTCTGCACTAACATCCATAAGAAATGCTCCTTCCAAAATGTGTTATCGTTCCTGCTGTTTGTATTTTCTTTTTTCCGCTTCCTTTTTCGCCCTTTGCTCCCGATACTGCTGTGTCTGCGTCTGCAATCGCGGAATGTCCGTTTCGATGCTCTGGCAGAGGTTCAGGCTGCGCCGCGTCTGCCGCAGACGCTCATTCACGGCAGATAATTCCTGCGTCACATCCATGCCTCGCCGTTTCCATTCGTACAAGCCCTTGCGCCGCTCAGTCAGCGCGTCGATCTGCGCCTGCAAAGCGTCGTGGAGCATAGAGAGTTCCTGCACCGTCTCGATCCGGTTTTCGCGCAGGAATCGGAATTGCCGCTGGTAGCGGCGCAGCTTCGCCGCCTCCTGCCGGATCGTGAACGGCACGGGGCGGGACCGCTTCGGCGTCTTGCCGCGCAGGAGGTAAACATAGTAAAGGTAGAGCGCGTGAAAGCCCTTGACCCTTTTGCGCGGTGGCATCGGCGCGTGTACGCGATACTGCTTCACCTTGCGCGGTGGCTTGTCCGGCTGTAGGCGCTGCCGCTCGGCACGGGGAACGGCGAGCCGTGCGCGGATGGCGTCCTCGGTATAGTCCTCGCCTAAACTTTTTAGGCGCACATAGCGGCTGCTGCCACTTGGCTTGACAGCAAGGTATTTGCCTTGGGTCCTAACCTCATAGCCTTGTGCGCGGAGACGGGTGAGGAAGTCGGAAAAGCTGCGTGCCCGCAAAAGCGCGGCGTCCACATCGGCGCGGACCGTACCGCGCACGGTCGGGCGACTGTGCTTCTCTGCGTCCCATTCGGCGTAATGCCTGCCCTCGTGCTCCGGCTCGATGACGGATAAGCCGCGCTCGCGGCTGACCGCGTTGGATGTGCCGCGCAGCGTTCCAAAATAGCTTTTGAAGTCGCTGCGGTATTTGCTGCCATCCACCAGAGAGACGGAATTGAACACGATATGACAGTGCAGATGCTCGCGGTCAAGATGTGTGGCGACCACGGCCTCGTACCTTTCACCCAGCAGACGGCGGGCAAACTCCACGCCTGCCGCGTGTGCCTCCTGCGGTGTGACCTCGCCGGGGGCGTAGGAATGGATGATGTGGTAGCCGAGAATGCCGCCGCATTTGTCCCACCGGCGCTTGGTCGCCTGCATCTCTGCATAAGCGGTCTCCACCGTGCAGTTGATGCCGGTCCGCAAGAGGGCTGCATGGGGCGGCGCGGTTTTCCGCTCATTGCCGATGTAATGAAGCGCGGCGGCAAGGTCGGTTTTGTGCTCGTTCGCGGCATAGGCAAGGCAATGATCCAGCCGTCGCCGGATGGGGATGATCTTGTCGTAAGCCATTCACAGCGTCTCCTTGACGAGCCGCCACGCCCGACGGACCAGCGCCGCGGCCTCCTGAATATCCGCTTCGCTGGCGCTTTGCTGTGCGTTCGCCCAATATGCGATCTGGTTGACATTGTTGCCGATGGCGGACAGCTCGCGTAGTAGGGCGGTAAAGGGCATTCCTAAACTAATGCTGTCATCGTTGCCTACCACAGCGACCGGCTCAGCAAAGGGGTAGATGGCGGTGATCGTGCCGCCTACGACCTCCTGCATCCCATGCAGTCCCTCGATGTCCTTTTCATACGGGGCGTACCCCGGCTCCACAACTAATACCTTCATTTCGCCTTCCTCCTTCGGGTATGAAAAAAGGCTCTATCGCTGCTGCGTAGAGCCTTTCTTGAAAATGGAATCCTTTGCTTTCTGCTTTTCGTCCATCTGACGGCAGCGTTCCAGCTTGCCGTAAATGTCCTCCTCGATCTCGCGCGGTGTCATGCTGACGTCGGGATAATATTTTCGCAGGCGGTCGCCGCTGAGAATGACTTTGGTATTTTCAGCGCGTTCCTGCTTTCCCTTGAACGGATCGTCCTCCTGCTCCGGCACAGTGCCGGACGAGGCATCTCGATTCACAACGGAAACGGGGACCGCCGTGGTCGGTACCACATGAGCAGGCGGGACCGCCACATCAGGGGACGATGGGATCACGGGCGAGGGGGACGGCGCTGTAGCTGCGACCTGCGGGGCGGGCTGCACTGCGGCAGGTGAATTTTTCTCCTGCTTGACCGGCAGGGGAACGACTTTGGGCGGATCAAGAATATTTTCCCCTTCAAGAACCTTACGCATGGCGTCCTCTGTCAGCCTGCCCGCTTTCTCCACGCGCTTGAGGTATTCCACACGCTCCGTCGAGAGCCTATAGCCGAGGTCGGAAAGGCGTACCGCCATATCCTGATTTTTGGGCTTCAGGAATGAGAGGGCAGATGCGATGGATAATGCGAGCGTGCCATCGTCCACCTTGCTGCACACATCCTTGGTCGCCTCGGACATACGCAGCATACGGTTGAATTTGCTGACAGTGATACCCATTTCCTTTGCGATAGCTTCATCCGTATTCAGCTTTTCGCCCAGCTCGCCTTTCTTTTTACGGCCGGCTTTCTGCTTCATGCCCTCCATCTTCATTTTCAGAGCACGGGAGAGGTCATAAGTGCTGATCTTATCGCGGTGCAGATTGCTGTCCGCGACGAGGATTTTTGCGTCGGCGTCATCAATACGCTGGATGATGGTGGGAATGGGATAGTTCAGCTCTGTGCCGATCAGGTGGCGGCGCTGGCCGGAGAGAATTTCAAGTCCGCCGCCCTCCTTGGGGCGCGCCAGCACGGGGCCCTTGATACCGGTCAATTCCACCGCCTTGTACAACTCTTTGAAGTTGTCGCTGTCCTTATCGACGGAAAAATTGTTGTACTTTGAGCGTTCCAGATAGGCAGGATGCAGCGTGATGAAGTAGCTTTCGCCCTCTTTGGGGATCGGTAGGTCCTTGAGCGCCTTTTCGTCCGGTGGATTCAAGCGTGCATCAAATACCTGTGTGATGGCCGTTCCGGTCGGACCGACGGCGGCGGGACCGGCAGGCATCGCCGCGGGCTTAGCCGGTGCCGCTTTGGTCGAAGCTGCGGGAGCGGACTTCTCGGCTCCCTTGCCCTTATCCGTTGCGGCAGGCACGGCGGATGCTTTTTCTTCCGCCTTCGCCGGTTCGCTCTTGGCGGAAGCCGCAGGCGCAGGCTTTTCAGCTTCTTTGTCCTTGCCAGCTACGGCAGGAGTGGCGGCCGATTTCTCTTCCGCCTTGACCGCCTCGCTCTTGGCAGGAACCACAGACGCAGACTTTTCGGTTTCTTTGTCCTTGTCAGCCACGACGGGTACGACAGGCGGTTTTTCTTCCGCCTTGGTCGGTTCGGACTTGATAGGATCTGTAGGCGTGGGTTTCTCGTTCTGCTTGTCCTTATCATCGGCAGGAACAACGGGCGTTTTCTCCTCCGCTTTGCTCGGCTCGCCCGCAGAGAGCGTCACCAGCTTGCCAGGGATAACTGCCTTAGGGTCGAGCGCCTGCGCCTTGTGATAAGACCGCGCCTCTTCCAATGCCATTTCGTATACAAGAGCAGGGATCGTGGTTTTCTTGGCAAGCTCGCTCGCCTTGCGGCGGCGCTGACCTGCCAAAAGCTGATACATTCCGTCCTCGCTGCGGCGGACGATGATCGGCTCACGGACGCCGACCGACTGGATACTGCTGACAAGGCCGCCTAAGTCCTTTGGCGTGTAGGTGCGGATGTTCACGATGCCGGGGAGATCGCGTATCTGCGCGAGAGGGATCTGCTGGGGCGTAGGGGATGCGTTGCCGGGGGATGTGGTTTTGCTGGTTTCATTTGCCATTTCAATACCTCCAAGTTTTTTAATTTATGCTAAAAATGCGTCCCACCGTGGGACACATTTCTAACCAGTGTCATGCCGCACAGCGGCAGAATAATAAGGGCCCATCGTCAGCGGCGCATTGTAAAGCGTCGTGAGCAGATAAGCCCTTATGTTTCGGATTTGCGTGGTCGTCTGGCGCAGGCCGTCGATGACGTACCTGATGTGTTCGGCGTCAAGTTGCCGGTATCGCTCCTTGACAGCGCTCGCTGGAAGAATGTCTCCGCCGATACGCATGGTCGCCGCAGTGCTGCAAAGCGTATCAACAATCAGCTCCAACAGGCAGTCCACATCGTCATACGGATAGCTTTTCTGTAGGTCAACGTAGTTGATCTGCTCCATGACTTCTTTTCTGCACTCGCATCGCTCCATCTCCATTTCGCGGGACCGGATAGATGGATCAGGATAACTAAACTCAGGTTTATTTCTATTAGGATAACTTGCATCGGCTTTTCCGAGGTCTGCACATCGGGTTTGTCGAGGTCTTGACATCGACTTTTCCGAGGTCTGGAAATCGGAAAAATCGAGGTCTGCACCTCTGCCGGTATCAGGGCATGGCGGGGACGACTCAGCCGTGTCCGCTGGAAGCTCCCGCGTCGTAAAGCGCTTGACATATATTTTCGTCGGCTTACCCTGTCCCTGCTTGATCCGTTCGATCAGACCGACGCCTTTCTTCGTGTCCAGCTCGGAGAGCAGCTTGAGCGCTTTGTCGTTGCCGCAGCCCATGTCTGCCCGAATTTCGTCCGCGGTGTAGTAGATGTAGACGCGGCTCTGCTCGTCGTACCAGCCGTTCTTTGCAGACAGGCTCATACGGTCAAGCAGCATACCATAGAGCAGCTTCGCGTCTGTTGATAATCCTTTGAAGCGCGGACTTGTGATAAGCAGGCGAGGGATTCGGAAGTAGCTGAATTGTTCGGATTCATCGCCGTAAAAGTAATCGGCCAGCAGCATCTCTGTCAAATTTTTCACCTCCTGCGGGCATGAAAAAAGGCACGATTTGAAAATCACATCAAATCGTGCCTTTTTCGCCTATTGAATTGTGTCAGTTCGGGTCGTTTTTCTGGTAACTGCCTCTAAATTTAACGTTTGAAGTCATGGTCTTTACCGGCAGAACCCCGATCGGGAAGCCTTCTTTTTTACCGGTCCATGATCTCCAGTCCCGCCGTATCGTAGAGCACGCGGGCATGGTTGCGCCGCAGCAGCTCGCGCGAGAGCACATTCCCGGTGGTCTTATCCACCATCGTCCGATACACCTCGCCGCAGCGGTAGACAACGCCGTCCTCACGCATGAAGCGCTCGTTCTCCGCCGCGATGTGGTATTTGACCGCGAGCGGCGCATCCGTGCGCAGCTCGCCGCACAGATGCGTGGGCGTCGTATGGACGAGAAGCTGGTACGTCTGCTCCGTGTCGTTGTGGAAGCGATAGTCGAGGTAGTTATAGAAGATGGACGTGCCCGTGCCGAACGGCACCTGACGGCCGAAGTCCGGAAAGAGGTCAAACTGGTCGTGGTGGTGCTGCTCCGTGATGGTCAGGGGCGCATGGAGCACCATCCAATGGATCAGGTTGCTAAACTGGCACATCCCACCGCCGACGGCTTCGCCGGTCTGCGCGTTGGCAATGACCATGCCGGTGCGGTAGCCGTTCGCGGCGCTGGGCCGCCCGACGAGGTGCCAGAACGAAAACGTCTCGCCCGGGCGTATGAGAATGCCGTTGATCTTCGGTGCGGCCAGCGCGAGGTTGACGGCCTTGTTGTCCTGCAAAACCGGATCGACCCTGCCGAGCGTGCGGCGGATGAGCGAATTGTGCCGACAGACGAGCGCGGGAAGCGGCGCCTCCAGGCGCAGCTTCGGAAAGCGCTCCGCGGAAAATCCGCCGCGCAGCGTGCGGAGTGCACAGCTTTTTTCGACCGAGATGCGGTACGCGAGCGGCGAAAGCTCGCAGAACAGTCTTCGGTGCATGATGCTCTTACCTCTCTTTCTTACCATGAGCCGTTGCCGAGGATCTCGCCGTACCAGCCGCCGTCCGCCGCGATGAGCCTGCAGCGGTAGAACGTGGTGTAGGTCCCTGCGGGCAGACCGTCTCCCGCCTCCACCGGCTGCATATCGTGTTCGTCGTAGCGCGCCGTCAGCTCCTCCGCGTGCGTGGGGACAAAGTACCCGTTCATATAAAAGCCGTATTCGCCCTCCCTCAGCTTGCCGAGCCGGCGCATCTGCTCGTTGTCGTCATCGCTCAGGAAGCTGTACGCCTTTGCCCTCACAAAGCCGCAATGGTAAACATTGTCCTCCGGCACGCGCGTCAGCGCGTTCCAGTAGGCGTCGGCCCAGCTCTGCGCGGCCTCCTGCCACGACTGCCCCTCGTCGGCGATGAAGATTACCGGCGCACGACGCACATCAGCAAGCTCCAGCACGTCGTACCATTCGTGCACCACGCCGTAAAGCGAGGTCCCCTCGACCGGCACAATTGAGCCGTCGCCAAGGCCCGCGCCGCTCGCCATATAGCGGCCGAGCAGCGAGCCGTCGCTCCGGCAGTAGGAAATGAGGTTGGAGTCCTCGTAGACCTCCAGATAGCAGCCGTCGGAAACGGTCAGGCGGATCGCCTTGTCTCCGCCCGCGTACACAGCATCCTCCCACGGTGTGTAGGTATATTGGTCCAGCGGGCAGGGCCCACCCGAGATGGCAAAGTCGTTTCGGCAGCTCCCCAGCTCTCTTGCTCCGCTGAGCAGGGTCAGCTCCACGCCCGTGTTGTGCTCCAGACAGTCGATCTCATATTGGAACCTCTGCTCCGTCGTCCAGCGAAGGCTCTCGTCCGGCGTAAAGCTCGTGAGCGCGGCGCGCAGCAGCGCCTTGTCCTCTGCCGATGTAACGCCGTTCACCGAGTAACAGGAGAGCACATAGCAGTGATCGCCGTCGATCGGAACAAAGTACAGCTCCTCATGCGCGTAGCCGTATGCGGCATCATAGCCGCCCCCTACATTATAGTAATAGTCCAGCGGCGCGCTCAGGTCGGTCTCAAAGCGCCACGCGCCGATGGAGGCGTAGTACGCCTTGATATCCTCCATGCTGCCGTCCGCTCTTGTGACCTCAAAGTATGTGCTTCCATCCGTGTCCACGCCGGAGAGAGGCTTCCATTGCATCCATTGCGGCGTGAATAGCCAGTCGGTCGGCACATAGACGGACCAGCCGTCGCCCTCGTAGCGGTGGAACACAGCCGTCTTCCTGACCGCGCTGCCGGTCCCGTCCGTATAGCTCAGCGTAACTCTGTGCAGATAGCGCGGATAGTCGGTCTCGTCAAGCGCAAGGTGGTCGGCGCACCAATCGTAGAGTGCCTCGCGGTAGTACGTCCTGCTGGAATCGTTTATGTAGTCCTTTATCATCCCCCATGTTCCGGTGTACAGAATGCGATAGCCGTCCGCGTTCGCAAGCACAACGAGCACATCATACTGCCTGTTGTCGTACCAGCCATCGCCTATGCTGTACCAATCTCCCTGATCTGCCAGTGAAAGGCTTTCCTCGTCCGCAAAGCGCACCGCGTAATCGTAGCACCACAGCTCGGGTCTGCCGTCCAGCTCCGGGAAAACGCCGTCCAGCACGGCAGCGCGCTCCAGCTCGGTCGCCCGCACGTCGCTCACCGCGGCGACAGCCGCGCCGCCGGGCGGCTGCGGGAACAGGGCAACGCCGCTCTCGCGGACCGCGTTGGCGCGGTCGAGGGCATAGTCCTCCATCGTGGGCCAGACGTCCGCGTCCTTCGTTTTCTCATCTGTGCCGCTCTGCCATGCGATCAGCAGCGCGGAAGCGGCCACGGCCGCGACGGCGAGCGCCGTGAGGCACAGCCCGCGCCTTTTCTTTCCGCCGAGCACATTCGCGAGCCGGCGCTTGAGCCGCTCCGCCGTGCTGCCGAAGCTCGTCGTCATCGGCACCGGCGCGATCTTCGCCTGCACCGCCGCGAGCAGCGTTTCGCCGTAGGTGGTTCTTTCCGCGTGCGTCATGCCCTCGGTCGCCCTGCTGTCGCAGGCAAGCTCCAAATCCTCGTCCGCCTGCCGCAGCATCCAATAGACAAGCGGGTCGAACCAATGGACGGCATTCGCCGCCGTCAGCACGAGCTTATAGGCAAGGTCGTGCCGCTTGAGGTGGCAGAGCTCGTGGCGCAGGATGAAGCGCAGCGCGGCGGGCTCGTAGTCCTCGTGCGGCAGAAGCAGAACGGGATGAAAAAGTCCGGTCATCATCGGCGTTCCCACCGCCTCGCAAAGAAGGAGCCGCGGCTGCTTCACGCCCAGAGCGGCACATTCGTCCGCGAGCAGCCGTGCGTAGTCGCTCCGTGTCGTCTCGTACCGCCAGCGGCGCACAAGGCGGCAGAATCGTTTGTATTTTACGATCTGTAAAGCGATATAGCCTGTCATGCCTACCGTCCAAAGGAGGAACAGAAGCCCTGTGAGCGGAACATTTTTCGCACTGTTGTCCGGCGCAGTCCCATATGCGTCCTCGAATGTAACCGGCGGGTCAGCCGGCAGCGGGCTCGTATCCTCCGCGCCGCTAAGGACCGTTTTCTGCCGGCGCGGCAGCTCGTCGGTCCGCACCACGCTCGGCCCGCGCTGCGCGGAAAGGAGCAGTGTGCGCTCCGCCGGCGGCTCCACCCGCACCGGTGCGTCCGGCACCGACCAGTCCACCGGCAGCAGCAAAAAGACCGCCAGCGCCAGCCACAGCGCGCAGCGCAATCGCGCGCCGTAGCGCTCCCGCCAAAGCGGCTTTGTGATCGCGGCCAATGCGAGAACGGCAGCCGCGAGCATCGAATGCTTGCAAAGTGTCAGCAAAAAGGGCGTCATCTCACTCCCCCTCCTTCCCGCTCATTTCATCCAGATAGCGCCGCAGCTCGTCGATCTCGCTCTGCGCGAGCGGCTTTTCCGCCGTCAGCGCCGCCACAAAGTTGCCAAGCGAGCCGCCGTAGAGCCGCTGCAGGACGCTTCGGCTGTCGAACTCGCGGTACTTTTCCTGGGAAACGAGCGGCGTATAGAAGTTGCTGCGTCCCTCGCGGCGCGCGCTCAGATAGCCCTTGTCGCACAATCGCGTGAGATAGGTGTTGATGGTGTTGACGCTCCAGCCGTGGGACGCCAGCGCGCCCTCGATGTCGCCGCGGCTGACCTCCCCGCCGTGCGCCCAGACCGCCTGCATCACGCTCAGCTCGGCGTCCGGCAAACGTTTTCTGCCGTCCATGCAAAAGCCCTCCTGATTTTACTACAAAAGTCGTTCTCTTATTTATACTACGTTCGTCGTAATTTGTCAAGCACCCAGTTTGGCAGGAAAACGCCGCGGCTCTTATCCTCTCCGCCGCATTTTATCCGGTGTAAAAAAGTTGAAAAAAGGTCTTGACAGCCGCCCCTCCCTATGCTATACTCTCCATTGTTCCGAGCGCGAAAGCCTTGAACCGATGGGGGTTTAGCTCAGCTGGGAGCGCAAGCAACCGGGTGTGCTCCCCCGCAACGGAGAGTAAAGTCAAAAAATTGAATAGCTCAGAAATCCAGCAAAATCAAGGGTTTCTGGCAACATGGGGGTATAGCTCAGCTGGGAGAGCGCTTGAATGGCATTCAAGAGGTCAGCGGTTCGATCCCGCTTATCTCCACCAAAAACAATGACTCACACAGACCAAATGTGTGAGTCATTGTTCTATCCATACGAAAACACAAAGAGGACGGACACCTGATTCCCTTCCCCCCGGAGAAAAACCAATATAGTTATTGAAGCGGAGATTCGATGATAGAATCTCCGCTTTTTTATTGTCGTCCCAACAGATAAAAAAGAAATGAGGTTTAACCATTGAAAAAATTTTTTGAAGAACTTTCCCGGCGCCTGAGAGAAGGCGGAGTTGAATCATCCAATGTAGAGGATAGGCGGCTGGAGATTTTCCTCCATGGTCAGCCTGTCCTCTTTGTTTCTCCAGGAAACGATGTGTTCCTTTTTCCTGCCGGAAGCAATAATCCGGAGGCCAGTGAATTGTACCACAGAGTCGCACAGACCGCAGATGAAGTGTACACTTATGTTGAGGCGGTTCAAACTGCGCCCACCCTTCATATCAGCGGTCTGAGCGAAAAATTCCATCTGCTGGCGGATTTTGGCGGCGCAGTGCTGGCTGGCCGGGAGTTGGAAAATGGCAGGGGCTATCAGTTTGTCACTTGGATCTGGGACTATAACAGAACCGGCGTGAGCTACGGACATTATTATGATGAAGATTTTTGCGGGGCCAAGCAGGATTTTGCCGTCCGCTCCGGGCTGATCTCCAAGACCCAGCTTTTCTCACCGGAGGAGCTAACTGAACTCTACCGGGCCACAGACTACCTGCTGGATGAAGGCCCAGAGCTGGAAGATGGACACCTCAAAGCCATGCAGACCGCAAGGACAAAGATCGAATACACTGTCCCAGATCTGGCGGACAGACTGGAGCAGGGACAAGCACAGGAGCCACAAATTGATATGTGACATCAGAAAAAGCGGGAGCCGCATCTGCACACACTGTGCAGCATAAGCAGCTCCCGCTTTTTTGTTTTGAAAGAAGGAGTGTGCCATGACAAGATATTTCGCTCAGAATACCCCTCGAGCTGGTCTGGAGCATATGATGATGAGCGTCCCTGGCTTCCAGAAGCGCGGCGGCGGGATGATGATCCTCAGCCGCTTCTGCTACAAGCCGGAGGATGTGGATTGCCGGTACTGCCTGCATTACCGCCGCCGATCCTGTCAAGTCCGCACCTGTCCGTATATCGCGGAGCGGTTGAAGTCCGGCGCGATTGAGTACCTGGATTTGATTCTGGAATATTTCGGACACATCCCTCATGCCGGCCTGCACAAGAGGATTCAGGCTGTGGAACACTGGAGCGGGCCGGATCAGGCAGTCCTGCACACAGTGTCCGTCCACCTCAGAAGCCGCTTTGCGGACAGGGTATGGGATGATGCGCCTCCTGGCTATCTGGCGGCGCTCTATCTTCTCGCCTCAAAGGAGCGACTCTGGCAACCGGCGCTCCCCGCTCTTTCACACGATTCCATTGATTTCAGCCGCATCGTATCCAAACCCCATGGATTTGCGATACAGGATTACCCCATCTTTTATTCCGCCAGACGGCTGTATGACCTGAAGTCACCCATGGAGGCAGAAGATTTGGCACACCCAAAACTGGTGAGTGATCTGGACTTCCACAATATTATTTACGCAACCATGATTGCCAGATATGGAAAGGCGGTCATGGATGCGAGTACACATGTTTGTTTGAATAGGCAAGCGAATGGATTGAGCTGTGGTTCCGTTATCCTTTTGGAGCAACTTCGCACTATTGATAAGTCCAGGCTCAGAGAGCGCGTTGGAGCATTGGACACCTCCGAGATGAAACAGATTGACTGGGCGCTTGGGGTCAGCGTCGGTCTGGCGGAAGGATATCGGTAGAATAGGTCAATTTATGAACATTTATTCTGTTGGTATTGGTGAATAGATGTTGCAGCCTTACTTGTGGTATTGTTTGAAAAAGCACTTGGGAATAGGAAAACGAGGTGAAGCAAGAGTGGAGTACCGAAAAGTTTACTTCCGGATTTGCAGCCGCTATCAGTTCGATTCCGGCTGGCCGGCTGAGACTGACGCCGCCAAATTTCATGAAGAAAGCCGCAGCCTGTTCCAGAGTGCGGGCTGGGATCTACAGCCCGGTGGGGACAGCACATCTGATACCGTTACGAAAGGCTGGCAGGAGTTATACCTGCATCCGATGAACTTTAGTGGTATTATAGAGATGGACGAGATCCCAGCCATCCAAGAACTGCTGAAGGATGCGAAATCGTTCTGCTGCTATGGCTTCGACTGCTACGAGAGGTATTGGGATATTACTGATGAGGAATATCTGGCACAGTTGGAGACCAAGTGCGAGGAGATCACACATGAAATTCTGGAACGGTGCCGGACAAAACGGAAAAACCTGTATATCACAGGCCCGGTTGCTTTAAATGTCGCTCAAAAGTTCTCTGTACACAGGCTCTGTGATAAAGAAGGCAAGCATAATCTTGCCAACCGCTTCGTGGGCGAACTGATGGAGCAGCTTGTTCAAGATGGCCTGCTGGTGACAACGAAAACCAGAAACGGTCCTGGTGTCCGCACGGCAACCAATGCAGAAATTAGCTCCCCACTGCCAGGGCAGCAGCAAATGACCCTGTAAATCGAGGTGCGATGGAATGGCAATTTATATTACGGGTGATACTCACGGCGACTTCCAACGCTTTGGGAGCAAATACTTCCCACAGCAGAAGGAGATGAGCCGGGAGGACTATGTGGTCATCGTGGGTGATTTTGGAGGACTGTGGGATGGAAGCCAGAAAGATCAATATTGGTTGGACTGGCTGAACAAGAAGCTCTTCACCACCCTGTTCGTGGATGGGAACCATGAGAATTTTGACTTGCTGAACACTCTACCAGAAAAAGAATGGAATGGCGGACGGGTCCATGTGGTGCGGGAGCATGTCCTGCACCTTATGCGGGGACAGGCCTTCGACTTCGGCGGCCTCACCTGGTTCACAATGGGCGGTGCGGCCTCCCATGATATTCAGGATGGAATTCTCGATCCAGCCGATCCGGACTTCGAACACCGGTATTGGCTGATGCGCCGGATGCGATCCATGTTTCGGGTCAAGGGGGTAAGTTGGTGGGCCGAGGAAATGCCCAGCCAAGCGGAATACCAAGAAGCCCTGGCAAACTTGGAACGAGTCAACTGGACGGTAGACTGTGTTCTCACCCACTGCGCTCCCAGCGGTGTGGTGCAGAAGATCAATCCATCCTATGGAACGGATGAACTGACGGACTTTCTTGAAATGGTCAGCCAGCGGTGTAAATTCGCCTACTGGTTTTTCGGCCATTACCATGAGAATCGAATCATAGATCAGAAATACATCCTCCAGTGGGAGAAGATATCTGAACTGGGTTTTTAATCGCAATGGATCAGGGAGTGGGTAACCAGCATTCCCTGGTCTTTTATTCTGAACGGATTGGAAGACGCCAAAAGAGCAAAGAGATAGGCTACACAAAGGGGAAAAAGCGATTTTACATATATGGTAGAGCATAGGTGATATTTTGTTATCAGGAGGAAAAAATGACATTTGAAATTAAAGATTATTTTGAGACACCCATTATATTGGAGCCGAGGGTGGAATTGTACACGGTTTATGATTTTATGGGCAAAGAACTGCCTGGCCTTGCGATTGTTCTTGATATGCCTATCCAAGGAGCAGATGAGAAAGAACAGTTCGCTATTCTTACAAAATCTTTTGGAGAATTTCTTGGCTTGAAAAACAGTGCATATGTCGATATAAACAACTGTCCCTTTGCGCCGCAGCTGCTCAATCGTGGATTTGCTAAAGATACTGGGCTCTACAAAGAAAGTGGGTTCTGCTCCTACCCTTTATGGACATTTGATGAAACCGTTCTGAAAGAAACCGGCGGTGAGAAGTACGAGAGATACGCACGGGCTTATGACGAGTATATGGAGTCCTCTTTTATAGGAATGATGGGTGCGGAAGATGAAACAGGCGAAGAAATATGTACAGGAATGATGATGTAATAAGTCCATAATACAGTCCGTGGCTGGACTGAGGAATACCAAGAGGCTCTGGTGAACTCGGAATGGGTCAACTGGACAGCGGACTGCGTTCTCGCCCACTGCGCTCCCAGCAGCGGAGTAATGACGCATACGGAGTGGCCCGATGTATATCCCGGAATGATTGTGGAATAGACGAACAGCCCGTCCTGTGATATGATGGTAGTAAGTCAAAAAGATTGGAGGACAGGCTAATGCCGGAAAAACAGAAGGAAACCATTCGGGAATTGACCCTCATGCTGATGTACCTGACCTCCTGGGAGGAACGGGATACACCGGAAATGCGGGCGGTCAAGAAGAAGGAACTGGAAAAGTATCCCCTTGTCCGCCGATGCTGGAAGGGCTATGCCCACGACCTGCTGGACAAACTTTCAGAGGAAGGGCTGATCAACGCTGCCGGGCGAACCTATCCCGCCCTCATCACACCGGAGGGAGAAGCCGAAGCTCGGAAACTGCTGGCCCAATATGGAATTGATACAGAAGAAAGAAGGCGTCGCAGTGCGGAACGATAAACAAGAACAGGCGATCCGATCCAGCGCAGCGGAATACCTGACCTTTGTGGCCGCTACCGGTGACAGTACAGAGAGCATGGAAATGCGCTATGAGGATGAGAATATCTGGCTGACCCAGAAGATGATGTCGGCCCTCTATGATGTGGATGTTCGGACAATCAATGAGCACATCCAGAAGATCTATGAGGATGGTGAGCTGACAGAGGAGGCAACTATCCGGAATTTCCGGATAGTTCAAACTGAGGGCTCCCGTCAGGTTAGCCGCCAGGTGAAGCACTACAATCTACAGATGATCATTGCGGTTGGATTCAAGGTCAACAATGACCGGGCGGTCCAGTTCCGCAAGTGGGCCAATACCATCGTTAAGGACTACACTATTCAGGGCTGGGCCATGGACAGTGACCGGTTGAAAAACGGGGGTAGTGTACTTACCAAGGAATACTTCGACCACCTTCTGGAGCAGATCCGGGAGATTCGTATGTCTGAACGCAAGTTCTACCAAAAGATCACCGACATCTATGCCACGGCTCTGGATTATGATAAATCATCCAAAACCACGCGCCTGTTTTTTTCCGAGGTACAGAACAAACTCCACTGGGCGATCCACCGTCATACTGCGGCGGAGTTGATCGTGGAGCGAGCCAACGCTGAAAAACCGCACATGGGCTTAACTTCCTGGGAGCAGTATCCAAACGGAAAAATACAGAAGTACGATGTGTCCATTGCTAAGAACTATCTTTCCAGAGAGGAACTGCAGGCGCTGGAACGCATTGTGACCATGTACCTGGACTATGCGGAATACCAGGCAGGCCGCCATATCCCTATGACCATGCAGGACTGGTCACAGCGGCTGAATCGCTTCCTGGAATTCAATGAGCATGAGATCCTCCACGACACCGGCCGGGTGACGCATGAGATCGCCAAAGCCTTCGCAGAGAGCGAGTTTGAAAAATACCGGATTGTGCAGGATCGCATGTTTGAAAGCGACTTCGACCATTTCCTTGCCTTGGAGGAACAAGCAGAGAGAAAGAATGACTGACAAAAGAGAGCCGCCGGTTTCCAGACTGGCGGCTCTCTTTTACAGTTGCGGCAGAAAGATGGAGGCGGCAAATGAGAACTGAATATCGCGATGATCCAACAGTAGACACTGCAGATCTTCCGTATGGATGGCATAAGGGCGATACCTGTGTAATGATTACAAACAAAGCGAAAAAGAGCACTTCCGAATATATTGTGGAAAGCTATGACGGGGTATATTTTGGCGTCCGAAGCCATACTGGGCTATATCACCGGGTATCTCCGTGGAGGATATTCCGGACGAAAGAGGAGGCCATTGAAACCCTGGCAGAGCAGAAATATGGAGGCATATCGCTTTAGGAATCACGGCATTCTGTGCTGGTTTTCCAATGGGCTCAAGATGGTGTTTTTTCACAATAGAATGACCAGAACAACTGTGCTATAATGGCTTTGAAAATGTGTTGGAAGATAAAGAGGAAGGGGTGACCGAAGCATGAAGGAGCGAACCTACATTTGCTGTGACCTGAAATCGTTTTACGCGAGTGTGGAGTGCATCGAGCGTGGGCTGAATCCACTGGATACCAACCTCGTGGTGGCGGACCTGAGCCGCACTGAAAAGACCATCTGTCTGGCGGTCACACCTTCCCTGAAGTCTTATGGCATTTCCGGTCGAGCCAGGCTGTTTGAGGTGATCCAACGGGTCAAGGAGGTCAATGCCCAACGGCAGCGGAATACCCCTGGCCGGCAGTTCACCGGCGCTTCCTCTCACGACCCGGAGGTGCGGCAAAATCCTTCCCTGGCCCTCGACTATATCGTGGCCCCACCCCGGATGGCCCACTATATTGACTGGAGCACCCGCGTCTACAGTGTTTACCTCAAGCATGTGGCGCCGGAGGACATCTACCCATACAGCATCGATGAGGTGTTCATCGACGCCACCAGCTACCTGCAGACCTACCATCTGTCGGCCCGTGAATTTGCCCGGAAAATCATCCTCGACATTCTGCAGACGACCGGTATCACTGCTGCGGCGGGCATTGGGACGAATCTGTATCTGGCCAAGGTCGCCATGGACATTGGCGCGAAGCATGTCCCCGCCGATGAATACGGTGTCCGCATCGCAGAACTGGATGAGATGGGCTATCGCCGCTCCTTCTGGACCCACCGTCCGCTCACCGACTTCTGGAGGGTTGGAAAAGGCTATGCCGCCAAGCTGGAGGCACACGGCCTGTACACCATGGGAGATATTGCCCGGTGCTCCATCGGCAAATCCACGGACTACCACAACGAGGAACTGCTCTATAAACTGTTTGGTGTCAACGCGGAACTGCTCATCGACCATGCCTGGGGCTGGGAACCCTGCACCATTGCGGACATTAAGGCATACAAACCAGAAAACAAGAGCATCGTCTCCGGGCAGATCCTGCAGTACCCATACCCATTTGAAAAGGCAAGGTTGGTCGTCCAGGAGATGGCCGATGCACTGGCGCTGGAATTGGTAGATAGAATGAATTGGGTGTCCGCCCTCTCACACAAAAAACATGAGAGGACGGATATCAATGGCTGAAAGAGTTTATTGTTTATACAGAGTTTCCACCAACAAGCAGGTCGATCACGATGAAAACAACCAGGCAGACATCCCTATGCAGAGAAAAGCATGCCACGATTTTGCGGCGAAAATGGGTTGGGTCATCGTGGGCGAGGAGCAGGAAACTGGCGTGTCCGGCTATAAAGTCAGCGCCGATGACCGTGATAAACTGCAGCTCATCAAGAAGTATGCGGAGCAGGGCAAGTTCGATATTCTGCTTGTCTTCATGTTCGACCGACTGGGCCGCAAGTCAGATGAAACCCCCTTCGTTGTGGAGTGGTTTACTAAAAAGGGCGTCCGCGTCTGGAGCGTACAGGAAGGAGAGCAGCGGTTCGAATCCCACACGGATCGCCTGACCAACTACATCCGTTTCTGGCAGGCCGATGGAGAGAGCCAGAAAACTTCGATGCGTACCAAAACGGCCCTTGGCCAGATGGTAGAGGAAGGACGGTTCCGCGGTGGAAGCGCACCATACGGGTACCGGCTGGAAAAGAGCGGCATCCTCAACAAGCGCAAACATGAGGTGTACATGCTGGTCATTGATGAGGATGAGGCCAGAGTCGTTCGGATGATGTTTGATCTCTGCATTTCGTCCGGTTACGGCAGATGGCGCCTTGCCAACTTCCTCAACGACCACGGGATCAAAAACCGGAAGGGACAAAACTGGCATGACGCCAGTGTGGGAGGCATCCTGCACAACCCGCTCTACAAGGGAATCCTTCGGAGCGGAGAAACCTATGCCGGCCCCTTTGAAGCCCTCCAGATCATCGCCCCAGACCAATTCGACCTGGCGCAGAAACTGATGCTGGAGCGGACCAATGAGCGGAAAGAGCGGCGCACAGTACCGCTGAATACCGCAGGCCAATCCCTGCTTTCCGGGAACATCTTCTGCGGCCACTGCGGAGGCCGGCTGGTGCTCACTACCAACGGGACAACCACCCGCCTTGCGGATGGGACGCCGGTCCATAAAAAGCGTATTCGCTATGTATGCTACAATAAGACCCGGCGCCGTCAAGAATGTACAGGACAGACTGGATACACAATGCACATTCTGGACGGGATCGTCACGGAGGTGCTGCATCAAGTCTTCGACAAGATGCAGGGGGCTTCCAACGACATGGTCGTAGGAAGCGCAGTTCAGAAGCAGATGGCAATGATACGCTCGGAATTGCAGCGGGCCAGAGCCGAATACACCAAGGCCAATAAGGAATATGAATCCCTCAAGGCCGAGGTACTGAAGGCGATCCAAGGGAAAAGCGCCCTACCGCAAGATGTGCTGACTGAAATGCTGGAGGATACCCGACAGAAGGTACTGTCCACCAGTGAACGAATCACGACCCTTACCGCGGAACTGAATGATGGAAACTCTAAGATCGAGGAGATGAAGGCCGAGTTCAACCGGATCGTGTCCTGGTCCAAGATTTTTGATGAAAGCCCGATGGAGGTCAAGAAAATGATCTGCGGCTACATCATCAAAAAGGTTTCGGTGTTCCGGGACTATAGGGTCAAGATTGAATTCAACATCAATGTAGAGCAGTTCCTGAACGGTATCGACAGCATCGACGAATGCGATACTACCTATGAACTGCCTATGGCGCAATAAGCTCTCACCCTCGCCACGATCACGGCGAGGGGTACATATCGTAAAGGTATGTCCAGTTGACAACATATACCTTCTATGCTATACTGCAACTTGTCTCTCATCAATTGCCGGAGCGGGACATTCAAGCCCTTTCCCAAGCCATCAGGGGGTGCATACCCGATGGTTCGGGAGAGCGCTTGACTGGCAGTCAAGAGGTCAGCGGTTCGATCCCGCTAATCTCCACCACGAAAAACCTTGAAGCCGCAATGGTTTCAAGGTTTTTTCATGTCTATGGCAAATTGCACAAAGCTGTTTTTGTGTTGAATTTGTGTTGAATTACAAATTCTTTGCAATTTCTTTTATTAGTGGTAGATGGAGTAGTACCCTGTAAGTGCAGTCGCAAAATCCCCAAAAATCTGTTAAACTGA
>ENA-OPBO01000769-OPBO01000769.1-human-gut-metagenome-genome-assembly--contig:-NODE-769-length-25673-cov-4.683621_pt1 | contig 25673 bp, 16 predicted proteins | sample MGYA00241071_ERZ501458 | MGnify/ENA primary metagenome ERZ501458 (study PRJEB25962, sample SAMEA2042509) | human gut metagenome | biome: human gut; feature: human-associated habitat; material: faeces... | reverse complement strand
CCCACTCAGCTATATTTGTCGCATGGTCTCCTATCCTTTCAAGGTATTTTGCAACCATTATAATATCGAATATCCACTCAGCATTTTCTACATTATTGTTTTGGATATAGTCCGCCACATTGGACCTTACTTTCTCGAAGAACTTGTCTATCTTGTCGTCCTCTTCCATTACATACCTTGCCATTTCAAGGTCATTGTCTACATAGGCCTTTATGGAGTGCCTTACCATCCTAGATGTAGCCTCAGCCATTGTACCTATGCCCTTTATATCAACTGTATCTTCATTTTTAAAAGTCAATACTATCTCAGCTATATTTGAAGTCTGGTCTCCTATACGCTCCATATCCGTAATCATCTTTAGGGCTGAAGATATCTTTCTAAGGTCTTTGGCAACAGGTTGCTGCTGGAGTAACAACCTAAGACATAGCCTCTCTATGTCTTTTTCCATCTGGTCAATCTCTTCATCTGCCTCTATAACTGCCCTTGCCTGGTCTGTATTGCCTTCTATAAGGGCCTTGGTAGCCTCTGCTATAGCTATTTCACATAACTCACCCATACGAGTAAGGTCCTCATCTAGTTTCTTGAGCTTCTTATCAAAAATATTTTCTTTAACCATCTTAACCAAACCTTCCTGTTATATAGTCCTCTGTACGCTTGTCTGCAGGTATAGAGAATAACTTTTCTGTGTTGTTGTATTCGACTACTTCACCCATCAAAAAAAATGCTGTATTATCAGATACACGCACTGCTTGCTGCATATTGTGTGTCACCATGACTATTGTGTAGTCTTTTTTCAGCTCCATTACTAGTTCCTCTATCCTAGATGTAGATATAGGGTCAAGGGCCGATGTCGGTTCGTCCATAAGTATTATCTCTGGTTCTACTGCAAGAGCTCTAGCTATGCATATCCTCTGCTGCTGGCCGCCAGACATACCTAGGGCAGACTTTTTAAGCCTATCCTTAGTCTCATCCCATATGGCTGCATCCCTAAGAGATTTTTCAACTATATCATCCAACTGGCTCTTCTTTTTTATGCCATGAGTTCTAGGTCCAAAGGCTATATTGTCATATATACTCATAGGGAAGGGATTGGGCTTTTGAAATACCATACCCACTCTCTTTCTTAGCTGGTTGACATCATATCCCTTGTAGATATCCTTGCCGTCCAACAATATCTCCCCATCTATCCTACAAGACTCAACTAAGTCGTTCATGCGGTTTATTGACTTCAATAGGGTAGACTTGCCACAACCACTAGGCCCTATAAAGGCTGTTATCTTATTTTTTTCTATCTCCATATTGATATTTTTAAGAGCCTTAAAATCATCATAATACAGGTCTAGGTTTTTTATACTTAATATTCCCATCTATTGTTTTCCTCTTTCTTTAATTCTTTACCAACCTTCTAGCAACAACACTAGAAAGCGTATTTATTCCAACAGTCATAACTAGTATTACGACTGCTGTTGCATAGGCCTGGTTCATATATAGGCCTTCACTTGCCAAAGTATACATATGAACTGCCAAAGTCCTACCTGAACCCATTATAGAGCTCGGCACATTGGCTGCAGTACCAGCTGTATACATAAGAGCTGCTGTCTCTCCAACTATCCTTCCTACTGCCAAGATTATTCCCGCCAGTATTCCAGGCACTGCTGAAGGAAGGACTATCTTAAATACAGTCCTTAGCTTTCCTGCCCCAAGTCCAAAACTACCCTCTCTAAAAGAATTTGGAACGGACTTTAGGGCCTCTTCTGTAGTCCTGATTATCAGTGGAAGGATCATTATAGCCAGGGTAAAAGCCCCTGCTATCATGGAAAATCCCCAGCCCAATGTATCTACAAAGAAGAGTAGTCCAAATAGACCATATACTATTGATGGTATACCTGACAGGGTCTCAGTAGTGAGTCTTATCAGTCCCAATAGCTTATTGCCCCTGCTTGCGTACTCAACTAGGAATATAGCAGCAAATATCCCAAGTGGAACTGCTATTACTAGCGAAATCAGGGTCATAATAAGCGTATTTATAAGGGCTGGCATCAATGATGCATTCTCAGACGTATGCTTAAATTCAAAAATAGAAGAATTTATATAGGGAAGACCATTTATAAGTATGTAGGCTATAATACCTATCAGTACTGCAAAAGTCATAACCGTAGCAAGCATTACTAGTAACATTACTACAAGGGACTTTGGATGAGCCTTATATTGTCTTAGCCTCTCTTTTATATTCGATTCTTTATTCATTGCTAGACCTCCTGTTTAGTAGGCTCACACTCGCATTTATAATCAGTATGAATACGAACAAGACTAGACCTGTCCCTATTAGCGCCCCCCTGTGTAAGTCGGTTGCATAGCCCATCTCTATAACGATATTTGCTGTAAGGGTCCTGACTCCCTTAAATATTCCAATCGGCATCCTGGCCTGGTTGCCAGCCACCATTATAACTGCCATAGTCTCACCTATTGCACGACCTATACCAAGGACTATACCTGCTATTAGGCCTGACTTAGCTGCTGGAATTATAATCTTAAAAATTGCTCTTTCATGGGTAGCTCCTAAGGCAAGAGCTCCCTCATAATAAGACTTGTTTACAGAACGTATAGCAGATTCTGTAACTCCTATTATAGTTGGTAGTATCATCGTACCCAGCAGGATAGAAGCTACAAATATACCACTTCCATTACCGCTATATGATATAAGTCCCATACCATTAAGTAGGTGGGAAAACTGCCTAGTCCAAGGTACCAATACCACTAGACCAAAGAATCCGTAGACTACTGAGGGTATACCTGCTAGTAGTTCACTTGCAGCCTTTAGGGGTCTATATATTTTCTCTGGACAGTACATAGCCATAAATACTGATGTAAGTATGCCTATTGGTACACCCACTAGGATGGCTCCAGCTGTTACGTAAATACTTCCGACTATCATTGGGAATATTCCGTACATGTCCATATTTGGTTTCCAGATTCTACCAGTTATGAATTTCATAAATCCAACCTGGCCTATAGCTGACAAACCATTATAGAAAAGAAATACACATATTAGTGCTACAGCCATTACTGATGTTAGGGCTGCAAGCATAAATACTATCTTCATAAATCTTTCATACCATTGACTTTCTTTCATTTATTTTGTTACCTCTTCCCAAGTCATCACCTGGCCTGTATATATCTTTTTGACCTGGTCCATAGTCAATTCACTTGTAGTATTTGCCTTATTTACTATGACTGCTATACCATCTATAGCTATTACCCTAGGCTCTAGTCCCTTTGACAATTCACTGTCTTTTAACTCCCTAGATGCCATACCTATATCATAGCTACCATCTGCTGCAGAAGTCATGCCTGTAGTAGAATCTGTAGTCTGTAGTTCGATATCAGCGCTAGGATTTAGCTTCTTGTAAGACTCTATTAGCTTTTCCATGACTGGAGATACTGATGAAGAACCTCCTACTGTTATCTTTCCTGATGGCTTGGAAGATGTAAATTCTTTTGCAGAATCAAGGGGTATAAAGTGGTTATAAGATACTACCTTCTGTCCCTCTTTACTCATTATGTAGTTTATAAAGTCTTCTGATATAGGATTTTTCTTGTCCTTTTTAGTTGCTATATTAAAGTTTCTAGCTATTTTATAAGTCTTGTCCTTTATATTTTTCTCATTTGCCTCAACCCCATCTATTTTTAGGGCCTTTACCTTGTCATTTAAAGAACCCAAAGACACATAACCTATGGAATATTCATTGCCTGCTACACTAGTCATCATTACTGAAGTACTATTAGTTATTTCAGCATCTTGAGTAGTCATATCTTCCTTTTTATCTCCATTTTTTTCTTCTATCTTGAACAATTCTACAAAGGCGCCTCTTGTACCTGAACCGTCTTCACGAGATATTATAGATATATCCTTGCTGCTATCCCAAGATGAACTAGCAGATTTCCCTGAACTACCACATCCTGTTGCCATTATTGATACCATACCTGTTAAAATTACTAGTGATCCGATTTTCTTTTTAAGTCTCATTCCTTAACCTCCTTCAATCATATTTAGAATAAACTTACCTTATATTTATAATTCCTACTTGATATTCGACTAGGCATTATAAGCCAGTCAACCTATCTCCTTGACTATTATATTATTATACAAATGTAAAGTATCTACTATGACTTTGTAAAATAAATGTAAAACACACAATATTTTTATGATTTAATCGAAATATACTAATTTACTGTAAAGTGTAAAATATGGTTAAATTTAAATGTTTAATCATTTTAAAATATTGATTATATGCCTATATATGTATATAATGGTAATTGAAAAGCGTATAAAAGGAGGTCTATCGAAATGAAAAAGAAAATTTCAGGAATAGCATTTCTGATAATTACTTTAATATCTTTCTTGCTAGTAAATATGAAAAATGAGTTGTTTACGAAAGACTACTACATTGGTATAGTTACGGTTCAGGGAGATAGTAAGCCGGAAATTACTTTTTTTAATAAATCACTTGCAAAAATTGGAAACTTACATCTAGATGCAAAAGATTTTTTTAAGGATTTTCAACTATAATAAAATTGAACAAGATGATAAATCTTTTTATTTCGTCCAAGACTCTAGTATATTTTCCAATAACAATGATTTATTAAAAGTCAATAAAAATAATTTTAAACAGACAAAAATAAAAATTAATAATTATCCCAGCTATTTTCACGTTGGAAAAAATAATATTTACTCAGTGGAAATACTCTTAGGAAAATCCAACCTTGGTATTTATAACAAGGAAAAAAATACAGCAACTAGCAACGAAAAAATAAATACCACTCTATCTCCTTCAATTTTTGAGTATAAATCTGATTTATATTACTACAAAAATGATACAAATAAAGTTACTTTATACAATCATATGAAAAAGAAAGATGAGCTATCCATAGAAGGTATAAATGAAGTTCTATGTACAAATTTGAGTAATGATACTGCATACATACTTGGAAAATATACCGAAGATGATGAAAAAGGACAAATTCGTGAATATATCATAACCAAATATAATCTCAAAACAAAGGAAAAATCTAATATTGTAATACCTAATAAAGACTATAGATATGTGTTTGCAGATTTAATATTAGTAAATGATAAAATTATATTATTTGAAGATATTAATCTAGTTGCATTTAAAAATAAAAAAGATGTCATGTATATAGACATGAATAAAGAAGAAGTTAATAGTATTTCACTTGACTATTACCCTCAATCTATTGGACTTGACAAAGTGAATAATATAATATTTATTTCTAAAAATAGTATTTCAATATACGACAAGGACTTTAAATTAATAAAACATAAAAAAATCAACATCATCAAAGAAGAAGACTACGAAAGAAAATTTAATTCACATATATTTATAGGCGGAATCAATGAAAAAAATTAAGTTATTAATTCTTATATGAATTTAACAATTTACCTACCGAAACACAATGTATTTTAAAAAATATGAGTAAATTAGAAAAAATAGGTATTATTTTAATGAAAAAGGAAATTAATGAGCCTAAGATAAGACCTAGATCAGCTGGAAATCCGTCAGATTTTAGCAGATTAACTAAATGAGATATACTTATTACCAATGATAACAAAAGTTATCATTGTCTAAGACACGGACATGCTGCTATGTTTGTAGATGGATCTACGGTTGTAGAAGCTGTAAGATCGGGAGTAAGAAAATATAAATATGATTGGTTATCTAGATATAATACTTGTTATGCCTCAAGAGTATATGGAGGAGAAAACAAATTTGAAAACACAAACAAAACATGGGCACAGGTCGCTACGGATTGGGCGTGTGGTAAAGTAGGAACCCCTTACAAAATAACCGCAGATAAAGATACCACAAAAACTTTTTATTGCTCACAGCTAGTATATCGTTCATATTTATCTGCCTCGAAAAGAAAGATAGACCTAAGTATGGACTCTATATATGTATTGCCCATGTCATTATATTTTAACCCAAACACTTATAGCGTCGCTATGTATGAAAAGTAGATAGTCGATAAGTCATATAGTTTTTATTAACTTAGAGGAGCTAAAATTGCAATATCAATAGTCACCGTTATAATGTCACTAATGACAGTGACACACTTCATCTTGAATACGTTTTGCTAGTGATATTGAAAACATTATTTAACAAACTTGCAAAATACATAAGCAAAATTTAAGTTTTTGTGGTAAAATAGTGTTACGGTTGAAGAACTTATGGTCATTAGTCGTAATAACAATGAATACAAGTTCATCCACATTCAACCTAAGAAGATAGGTCTTGATTCAATCTGCATGGTGTCAATTTGCTCCTTGCAAATTTGAGTCGGAGGTTACAATTGTAGTTTGTATCAATTATTAAAAAGTATTTGAAATGTTAACACAAGCATTGTCATGCATTTATGTGTTGATAAGACATTTGTATGCTTAGCGCCAGACTGATATTTCAGTTAACGAGGACGAAGAAATCGAGATATTCGGCGGATACTTCGCGGTGGCCTACCATCGAAAGGTATACCTTAAAAGCAGGAGTGATCCTGTAACAAAGGGTCTACTAGTAGGGGCCTGTTTCTTATTTATATTTTAGGAGGAACAGAAAATGTGTGGAATAGTAGGATATTTAGGTAAGAAAAATGCGGCAGACGTCATAGTCGATGGTCTGTCTAAGCTTGAATACAGGGGTTATGATTCAGCAGGGGTTGCTGTAAACACTGGTAATGAGCTTGAAATAAGAAAGTTCCAGGGAAGGCTATCAGTCCTTGCAGATAGTCTAAAGGAAAACAACATCATAGGAAGTGCAGGTATAGGACATACTAGATGGGCAACTCATGGTGAGCCTTCAGATGTAAACTCCCACCCTCATTTTAACAAGGACAAGACCCTAGCAGTAGTTCACAATGGTATAATAGAAAACTACCTAGAACTAAGATCTCAATTAGAAGCTGAGGGTGTTGTATTTGTATCTAAGACAGATACAGAGGTAATAGCCCACCTATTAGACAAGTACTATGATGGCAACCTTTTAGATGCCGTATACAAGACTATAGGAGACCTAAGAGGTGCCTATGCCCTAGGTGTTGTATCAGCAGACCACAACAATGAATTAGTGGCTGTTAGAAAGGATAGCCCACTTATAGCAGGCGTTGGTGAAGATGAAGCCTTTATAGCATCAGATATACCAGCCCTATTAAAATACACAAGAGACGTCTACTACCTAGACAATGGCGAAGTTGTCCATATACTAGATGGTGACATTAAGATATATGATGAAGAAAGAAACTTAGTTGATAAAACTCTTAACCATATAGATTGGGATACAAAGGCTGCTGAAAAGGGTGGATATTCTTGCTTTATGGAAAAGGAAATCTTTGAACAGCCAGAAGGTATCAAGTTGACTCTTGAAAGAAGACTAAATGAAGATGGCAATATAGTCCTAGATGACATCAAGTTGGACAGGGAATACCTTGAGTCAGTAAAGAATATTTATATAGTTGCTTGTGGTACAGCCTACCATGCAGGTGTACTAGGAAAGACAGCAATGCAGAAATTCATGGGAATTCCTGTTACAACAGATATAGCATCAGAATTTAGATACAATGATAACTTCGTTGACGAACACTCACTAGTTATCCTTGTCAGCCAGTCAGGTGAAACAGCAGATACCCTAGCAGTTCTAAGAGACTCAAAGAAAAAGGGGGCCAGGATCCTTGCAGTTACAAATGTTGTAGGTTCATCAATAGCAAGAGAGGCAGATGACGTATTCTACACATGGGCTGGACCAGAGATAGCAGTTGCATCTACTAAGGCCTACACTACTCAGATAGTAGCCCTATATATGATGGCTCTTAACTTCGCTCTTGAAATGGGCAAGATAGATAAGGACTTCTACCATGAAACTATAGAAAAAATGAAGGGCATACCTGCTAAGATCCAGGAAGTATTGGATAATGCCAAGCTAATAGAAACAGTAGCCAAGGGAATGATTGAAAAAGAACATGCCTTCTTCCTAGGAAGGGGTATCGACTACTCACTAGCTATGGAAGGTTCCCTAAAGCTTAAGGAAATATCTTATATACACGCAGAAGCATTCGCAGCAGGAGAATTAAAGCACGGTACTATAGCCCTTATTGAAGATGGTACACCTGTTATAACTATAGCTACACAGCAAAATATGTTCGATAAGATGGTATCCAACATGGAAGAAGTAAGAGCTAGAGGTGCTTATGTGGTAGCAATCGCTCAGAGCCACAACAAGGAAGTTGAAAAGGTATCTAATGAAGTAATTTATATACCAGACTCAGACGACCTACTATCACCTATAATAGCTGTTGTTCCAATGCAGTTACTTGCACTTAACGTATCTACTCTTAGAGGGTTAGATGTTGACAAGCCAAGAAACCTTGCTAAATCAGTTACAGTTGAATAGATTATAATTTTGAGTGAAGACTTTGTCTTCACTCTTTTTTTCCTTGACAACTTTAGCACCAATTGCTGCAAATGCACAGGAAGGTATGGTAAGCTATAAAAACGAAATAGCTCAACAGAAAATCGCCTTAGTACCTATGGTAAAAGAAAAAAGGCGTATGAATTATCTATCATACGCCTTTTAACATTGCCATAACATTAAGGTAAACTTTGGGATGTTTTAATGTTATTTTGTATTTTTTGTCCTTGTGTGCTTTACTTAGGTTGATACTTTTTTGGTACAGCCACTAGATACTCTTCCTCTGATGTCCTTATCCTCTCAGGATCCTTAAAGAAGTCCTGTACTAGGTTAACGACTACCTTTGACATCAATACCAAGGCAATCAAGTTTGGCAGTGCCATAAGACCGTTTAGTGTATCTGATATAGCCCATATAGTCTGTAGTCCGCCGATTGATCCAACCAATACTAGTGGTATATATAAAATCCTGTACGCCATGACTGCTTTTTTGCCAAGTAAGTACTCTGTACACTTTTCACCATAGTATGACCAACCCAATATTGTAGTAAAGGCAAATAGGGTAAGCCCAACTGATACTATATACTGTCCACCTGTAAATCCCTGCTGGAAGGCAGCTGTAGTAAGGGCTGCTCCCTGTAGCCCCGAGTCCCATACTCCAGATACCAATACCACTAGGGCTGTCATTGAACAGATAACTATAGTATCCATAAATACTTCAAATACTCCCCACATACCCTGTCTAACTGGATGGTCCGTAGTTGCTGCTGCATGAGCTATAGGTGCACTACCAAGACCAGCTTCATTTGTAAATACTCCTCTTGCTATACCGTTTCTCATGGCCATCTTAAGAGTTGATCCTGCAAATCCACCCACTGCTGAATGACCTGTAAATGCTGAACCGAATATCAAGCCAAATGCGTGTGGTACCTGGTTTATATTTATAAATATAATTGCAAGAGCTCCAACTATATAAAGTAGGGCCATAAGTGGAACTAGCTTCTCTGCTACGGCACCAATTCTCTTTATACCTCCAATTATTACTACACCAGCAAGCACCATTAGAACTACACCGACTATAGTCTTGTTGGCTCCAAATGAAACATTAAGGGCCTCTGCTATAGAGTTTGATTGAGTCATACACCCTATACCAAATGATGCACATGCTCCAAATAGTGCAAATATCTTGGCAAGTCCCTTGTGACCTAGACCTCTTTGAATATAGTACATAGGTCCACCTGAAAAAGATCCACCATCATTCTTGACCCTATATGTAACTGCTAGGGCTACTTCAGAAAATTTTGTTGTCATTCCAAGTATAGCTGATAGCCACATCCAAAATACTGCACCAGGTCCACCTACTGCTATTGCAAGTGATACACCTGCTATATTACCTGTACCTACAGTTGCTGCTAGGGCTGTTGAAACCGCCTGAAATGCCGATACCTCTCCGTCTCCACCTGCATCCTTTTTGAACATCTTGAACAAGGTACTCTTTATAATATAGGCAAATTTTCTAATAATAGTAAACCTTGTAATGCTACTTAGCAGTAAGCCTGTTCCTAATAGTAGTATCAGCATAGGCCAGCCCCATACTACCTCTCCGATTGATTTGTTGATTTCTAAAATAAAGTCCATAACCTTTCCCCCCGAAAACCTTCCAATTAGTATTTATTTTTTAAAGTTTGACTCAGATTATCTATATCTATATTTTATATTCTTAATTTGAATTTAGTTTGTATTTTATAAAATTAAGCCGAACTTTATTATATATCCTTTTGAGATACATTTGATAACCAGCTGAAAACCATATAGACACTTTCAGTACCGTATAGAAAAGCCTTTATCATTTTTTGCTTTCAAATCATCCTTGAATTATATATGAATTTAATGTGAAATTTTTCAGGAGCTCTCTTATTTTTTTAATTTTTAGCCCTATTTTTTTGATAATGTTTTATTTATTAAAGTTATATAGGGTGTTAATTTTGTTTAATAAATATCATTTTGAACATTCTTCTTCATATTCACTTTAATAAAATTATTTTAATTTATTTATCAACAGTCATATTTATTACTCTGTGGCAGAACATATCTACTAATCTTTTATCGTGGGATATAGGCTGAGGATTAACTTACTTGGTTCTCAAGATTTTTATATTATAGTTATGTTTTTTATACTGTAATATGGTATAATATTATAACAAAATATTATTAGGAAGGTGATAGTAATGAAATTTACAAAGAAAATTTTATCTGTACTATGTGTTGGAGTTCTTATCTTGTCCGGTATAGGCGCCTCATCTGATGCCCTATGGAAAAACTATAGGCCATACGGTGGTTTTGATGGGTCTTGGAAAAGGTTTTATGGAAGGGATAGAATTAAGACTTCTGAGTACACAGCCAACTCTCTAAACCCTCATAAGAACGCTACTGATGTACACCCTCTACCAGCTGGTCAGAGTGTACCTACAGTAATAGTAAATCAAAATAGTTTCCAGGATGGTCTTAGTGCTCAAAATATATGTAGCGCATTCAATGCCAGACTTTTACTGGTAAGGCCTGACTATGCAAATATAGGACTTATGAAGGGATATTATCACAGCAAGACTGTATACATCTTGGGTAGTGAAAAAGAAATATTTGCCTCTACTGAAAAATATATCAAGAGATTTATGCCTGGTACTAATGTTGTAAGAATAGGACACGCAAGTGCTTATGAGAGAAACTTGGCTACTCTAAAGATGGGTGGATTTAAAAACCTAGCTGTTGCAGATGGAAGAAACTTCCCAGATGCCCTAACAGCCTCTGCCCTATGCAATAATAAAAAATTAGGTCTTATGTTGGTTGATGGTTCAAGAAATTACAATATACCTGCTGGATCTAAGGTAAGCTACACTATAGGTGGTGAATCATCAGTCGCTCAAAATGGCGGAGTTAGACTTTCAGGTCAAAATAGGTATGAAACTGGTAAGGCCGTTATGAGAGAAATGGCAGGCTATGACAACTTGCTATTTGTTGACGGTAGAAAGTTCCCAGACTCTATAAGTGCAATCAACCTTATAAAGCCTAGAAATGCAGGTCTTCTACTAATAGCTGATGGTAGAGACAATTCAGATATGAAGGAATTCTTAATAAAACTTCCTGCCAAGGCAGATGCTGGCTGGGATATAGAAAAGAGTGGATATGCCCTTATAATAGGTGGTATGAACTCACTAGCTGATAATACAGTAATACAGATGCTATACCCTAGATAATAAATATATATCGACATCAGACTCTATTAGCTGTATAATATCGGTATTACAGGATTGAGTTTATAAATACACAACTAAAAGTCCCTAGGATGGTCAATATCCTAGGGATTTTTACATTGTTCATTAAATCCTTAGATGCATCTATATAAGCTCTTTTATAATATTATACGGTTAAGTTTGTAAATTTCTTTCACTTTTTAAAAATTTATAAAAAAAGACCCCACTCGGGGGTCTTTTTAGACTATACCATCATATCGTCTTCAGCTACGTCAATTTCTTCTATTTCTTCTATTTCTTCAACTTCTTCAACTTCAACTACTGGTTCGTCTTTTTCTATCGCTATATTTCTATACTTCTTCATACCTGTTCCTGCTGGTATCAGCTTACCAAGGATTACATTCTCCTTTAGACCTATCAAGTGGTCTTCTTTACCCTTGATAGCAGCGTCTGTAAGGACTCTTGTAGTCTCCTGGAATGATGCTGCTGATAGGAATGAGTCTGTAGCAAGTGATGCCTTAGTAATACCTAGTAGGACTCTCTTAGCTACTGCTGGTCTAAGTCCCTTAGCTATTGCTTCTTCATTGCACTTGTTGTATGTAAGAACTTCTTCGTATCCACCTGGTAGTAGGTCTGTATCTCCTGGATCTTCAACCTTTACCTTAGATAGCATCTGTCTTACGATTACTTCTATATGTTTGTCGTTGATATCAACACCCTGCAGTCTGTAGACCCTCTGTACTTCCTTAACGATGTATTCCTGAACTCCACCGATACCATTTACCCTTACTATATCATGAGGGTTGATAGAACCCTGAGTAAGTGGCTCTCCGGCTTCAACATACATATCGTTCTTTACCTTTATTCTTGAACCATAAGGTATTGGATATACTTCAGATTCACCATCTGCAGATGTAACTATAACTTCTTTTCTCTTGCCTGATTCATCTATCTGTACTGTACCAGATATCTCTGTGATGACTGCAAGACCCTTTGGCTTACGAGCCTCGAACAATTCCTCGACTCTTGGAAGGCCCTGAGTGATGTCTCCACCGGCAACTCCTCCTGTATGGAAGGTACGCATTGTAAGCTGTGTACCCGGTTCACCGATTGACTGGGCAGCTATTATACCTACTGATTCACCGATGTTTACTGGCTTACCAGTTGCAAGGTTTCTACCGTAACACTTAGCACAAACACCGTGTTCAGTCTTACAATTAAGTACTGTTCTTATCTTTACCTTTTCGATGCCTGCAGCAACTATTCTGTCTGCGTCATCTTCTAGGATCATTGTGTCTGCTGGTACTAATTCCTGACCTGTAGCAGGATCAATGATTGGGTCTATTGTGTATCTACCAACTATTCTATCTCTGATTTCCTCGATTACTTCGTTTCCATCCTTGATAGCAAATATTTCAGTAGTTTCAGTAGTACCACAATCTATATCTCTAACTATAACGTCCTGGCTGACGTCAACTAGTCTTCTTGTCAAGTAACCTGAATCGGCTGTACGAAGGGCTGTATCGGCAAGACCCTTTCTGGCACCATGTGAAGATGTAAAGTATTCCATAACTGATAGACCTTCACGGAAGTTAGACTTAACCGGAATTTCCACTGTCTTACCAGATGCATTGGCCATCAGACCACGCATACCAGCCAGCTGTCTGATCTGGTTCTTAGAACCTCTGGCTCCTGAATGGGCCATTATAAATATGTTATTCATTCTGTCTAGTCCATCCATTAGGGCATCAGTAACCTTCTCAGTTGTCTCTGTCCAAGTCTCGATTACCTTTTCGTATCTTTCGTCATTAGATATTAGACCTCTTCTGTAGGCCTTTTCGTACTTGTCTACTAGGGCTTCTGCTTCCTTGATGTATGTATACTTAGCCTCTGGTATATCCATGTCTGCAACGGCAACTGTTATACCACCTACTGTTGAGTACTTGTAACCCATTGACTTAACATAGTCAAGTAGCTCTGCTGTCTTAGTATTTCCGTGCTTTCTAAAGCACTTATCTATAATCTTTCCTAGTGACTTCTTGTCAGTAAGGAAGTCTACTTCTAGGCTAAATGGATCCTTTTCTCTATCTACAAATCCAAGGTCCTGAGGTATACCTTCATTGAAGATAAACCTACCTACAGTTGACTCTACTAGAGATTTTCTACCATCTTCTAGAGTAACTCTTAGCTTAACTGCTGCATGTATTTCTACCTTGTGGTTGAAGTATGCAAGTAGTAGTTCGTTGTAGTCCTTGAATACTGAACCTGTTCCCTTGGCACCTTCTTGAGCTTCTATAGTCAAGTAGTATGAACCAAGAACCATATCCTGTGAAGGAGTCGTAATAGGAGATCCATCCTTAGGTGCTAGTATGTTGTTTACTGATAGCATTAGGTATCTTGCTTCTGCCTGGGCTTCTACTGATAGCGGAACGTGAACGGCCATCTGGTCACCGTCGAAATCGGCATTATAGGCTGTACACACTAGTGGGTGAAGCTTGATAGCCTTACCTTCAACTAGAACTGGCTCAAAGGCCTGAATTCCAAGTCTATGTAGAGTAGGGGCACGGTTAAGTAGGACTGGGTGGCTCTTGATTACTTCTTCAAGCACATCCCAAACTTCTGGTTTTACCTTTTCTACTATAGTCTTTGCAGACTTGATATTGTGGGCATATCCCTTTTCTACTAGCTTGTCCATTACGAATGGCTTGAATAACTCAAGAGCCATCTTCTTTGGAAGACCACACTGGTAGAACTTTAGTTCTGGACCAACTACGATAACAGAACGACCAGAATAGTCAACTCTCTTACCAAGTAGGTTCTGTCTGAAACGTCCCTGTTTACCCTTTAGCATATCTGATAGAGACTTAAGTGGTCTGTTACCAGGTCCTGTAACTGGTCTACCACGTCTACCATTGTCTATTAGGGCATCTACTGCTTCCTGTAGCATTCTTTTTTCATTTCTAACGATGATTTCTGGAGCACCTAACTCAAGAAGTCTCTTTAGTCTGTTGTTTCTGTTTATAACCCTTCTGTAAAGGTCATTAAGGTCAGATGTTGCAAACCTACCACCATCTAACTGAACCATAGGTCTTAGGTCTGGTGGTATTACTGGTATAGCCTCAAGTATCATCCATTCTGGCTTGTTGCCTGACTTTTTGAAGGCTTCAACAACTTCCAATCTTCTGATTGTTCTTATTCTCTTCTGACCTGTAGCATCTACTAGGTCTTCTCTTAGTTCCTTTGACTGCTGGTCTAGGTCTATTCTCTCAAGAAGCTTCTTGACAGCCTCTGCACCTATACCTACTTCAAAGTCATAACCATACTTTTCTACTGCATTTCTGTACTCTCTCTCAGTTAGGACCTGCTTGTGGGCAAGACCTGTCTCACCTGGATCGATTACTACATATGATGCAAAATAAAGTACCTTTTCAAGAGATCTTGGTGACATATCAAGTAGTAGTCCCATTCTTGATGGTATACCCTTGAAGTACCAGATATGAGACATAGGAGCAGCTAGCTCTATATGACCCATTCTCTCTCTTCTTACCTTGGCCTTAGTAACTTCGACACCACATCTGTCGCATACTACACCCTTGTATCTTACTCTTCTATACTTACCACAGTGGCATTCCCAGTCCTTAGTAGGTCCAAATATTCTTTCACAGAATAGACCATCCTTCTCTGGCTTTAGTGTTCTATAGTTAATTGTTTCTGGTTTCTTGACTTCCCCTCTTGACCACTGTCTGATTCTTTCCGGTGAAGCAAGACCTATCTTTATCGACTCAAAATTGTTTAATTCAAACAAGGAGTTCTCTCCCTTCTTTCGATACTAATTTATATTCAGTGGCTCTAATATGCTCTATATCAAAACATACTCCACATTTTTCCTGTTACCCTCTAGCTAGCAAATAATATCAAAACCTCTGATGCATCCATCATTTTGGAAAGGATGCACCAAGGATTTACCTATCTACTAAAACTCTTCGTCTTCAAAGTCTTCTTGAAAATCATCATCTTCCATGAAGTCTTCTTCATCTTCTGCATTAACAGAGAACTCCTCTTCTTCATAGTCATATGAATCTTCTTCAACTTCCTCAATCACATGAGTTTCTTCTATATCTTCTGGCACTATGCTCTCTATCTTAAAATCTTCTGGTATTTCTTCATCAACAGATTCCTTGATGTCTATGATCTTGCCGTCCTGGTCAAGAGCACTTACATCTAGGCAAAGTGACTGTAATTCCTTCATCAATACTCTGAATGATTCTGGCATTCCTGGCTCAGGTATGTTTTCACCCTTTACGATAGCTTCATAAGTTTCAACTCTACCCTTAACGTCGTCTGACTTAACTGTCAAGATTTCCTGAAGGATGTGAGATGCACCGTATGCTTCTAGGGCCCAAACTTCCATTTCCCCGAATCTCTGTCCACCGAACTGAGCCTTACCACCTAGTGGCTGCTGAGTTACTAGTGAGTATGGTCCTGTACTTCTTGCATGTAGCTTGTCATCTACTAGATGGTGTAGCTTTAAGTAGTACATGTAACCAACTGTGATTCTATTGTCGAATGACTCACCTGTACGTCCATCGAATAACTGTAGCTTACCATCTCTTGGGTAGCCTGCCATTTCAAGAGCGTCCATGATATCGTACTCGTTGGCTCCATCAAATACTGATGTAGCAACATGCCAGCCTAGCTTCTTAGCAGCTAGTCCCAAGTGCATTTCTAGGACCTGACCGATGTTCATACGAGAAGGTATACCCTGTGGATTAAGTACTATGTCCATAGGAGTACCATCTGCCATGAATGGCATATCTTCTTCTGGAAGGACTCTTGAGATAACACCCTTGTTACCGTGACGTCCGGCCATCTTATCTCCGACCTTTATCTTTCTCTTCTTAGCTATGTAACATCTTACTAGTTCGTTTACTCCTGGAGATAGGTCGTCTCCATTTTCCCTAGTAAATATCCTGATATCTACTATGATACCAGATTCTCCATGTGGTACCTTTAATGAAGTATCTCTAACCTCTCTAGCCTTTTCACCGAAGATTGCTCTTAGAAGTCTTTCTTCAGCTGTCAGCTCAGTTTCTCCCTTAGGAGTAACCTTACCTACTAGGATGTCTCCTGAGTCTACCTCAGCACCTATTCTGATGATACCTCTTTCGTCTAGTTTCTTGATTGCATTTTCACCTACGTTTGGTATATCTCTAGTGATTTCTTCTGGTCCAAGCTTTGTATCTCTAGCTTCACATTCGTATTCTTCGATGTGGATAGTAGATAATCTGTCTTCCTTTACAAGTCTTTCGTTGATTAAGACGGCATCCTCGTAGTTGTAACCTTCCCATGTCATGAAGGCTATCAGACAGTTTCTACCAAGGGCGATTTCTCCTAGGTCTGTTGCAGGACCGTCAGCTATAACGTCTCCAGCCTTTACTAGTTCTCCCTTTGTTACTATAGGAGTCTGGTTTACACAAGTACCTGAGTTAGATCTCTTGAACTTAAGCAACTTGTATCTATCCTTGTCTCCGTTGTTCTTCTTTATTACTATTTCATCAGCTGATACTCTATCAACAACACCATCGTTCTTTGATACAACAACTGCTCCAGAGTCCTTAGCTGCTCTATACTCTATTCCTGTACCTATGATAGGAGCTTCTCTTCTCACTAGAGGTACCGCCTGACGCTGCATGTTTGATCCCATTAGGGCTCTGTTGGCGTCGTCATTTTCAAGGAAAGGTATCATGGCTGTGGCAACTGATACAACCTGCTTAGGAGAGATATCCATGTAGTCTACCCTATCCTCTGATACAAGTTCAACAGCACCTAGTACAGTTCTACAGATTACCCTGTTATTTATGAATCCACCATCTTCATTAAGTGGTTCATTGGCCTGGGCTCTAACATATAGGTCTTCTTCATCTGCTGTTAGGTAGTGTATTTCGTCAGTTACAACCTTATTTACCTTGTCGTATTTTCTATATGGAGATTCTATAAATCCATATTCATTTATCTTCGCATATGTAGAAAGTGAGTTTATAAGACCGATATTTGGACCTTCTGGAGTCTCTATCGGACACATTCTACCGTAGTGTGAGTGGTGAACGTCACGCACTTCGAAGCCTGCTCTTTCTCTTGATAGACCACCTGGTCCTAGAGCTGAAAGTCTTCTCTTGTGTGTTAGTTCTGATAGTGGGTTTGTCTGGTCCATGAACTGAGAAAGCTGTGATGATCCAAAGAATTCCTTAATAGCAGCAGACACTGGTCTGATGTTTAAAAGGGCCTGTGGAGTCATAGATTCCATGTCCTGAACTGTCATCTTTTCCTTGATGACTCTTTCCATTCTAGAAAAACCTATACGAACCTGGTTCTGTAGTAGTTCACCTACACATCTGATTCTTCTGTTTCCTAGGTGGTCTATATCGTCTATATTACCAACTCTCTCCTTACCGTCTATTATATAGAATAGGCCAAATTCATATGATATAGATGCTATGATATCATCTAATAATATATGCTTTGGTGATAGGACCTTGTGGTTGGCCTTTATTACTTCCTTAAGTTCTTCATCATCTTCATACTTGTCTAGGATTTCCTTTAAAATTGGATAATGAACCTCTGGCTTGATACCTAGCTCGTCTATATCAAAGTCAACATGGGCTCTGATATCTACAAAGTTGTTACCGATAACCTTTATTTCCTTATCTTCAGCAACACCTACCCAAACGGCATTTATTCCTGAATTCTGGATTGCTGTTGCAGTCTCAAAGCTTATCTTTTCGCCCTGCTTAACAAATACTTCACCTGTTTCTTCATTTACTACATCCCTAGTAGCTATCTTGTCCATGATCCTGTATCTTAGGGCAAGCTTCTTGTTGAACTTGTAACGTCCAACCTTGGCTAGGTCGTATCTCTTTGGATCGAAGAACAGTGAGTTTAATAGTGAAGAAGCACTCTCTACTGTCGGTGGTTCACCTGGTCTTAACTTCTTGTATATCTCTACTAGACCTTCTTCTACATTAGTAGTATTGTCCTTTTCAAGAGTAAGTCTTAGTCTCTCATCATCTCCTAATAATTCTAGGATTTCTGCATCTGAACCAATTCCTAAGGCTCTTAGAAGAACTGTAACTGGCTGCTTTCTAGTTCTGTCAACTCTTACAGATATTACACCTGTTGAGTCTGTCTCGTATTCCAACCAAGCACCCCTATTTGGTATTACTGTAGAAGATATAAGTCTGTTACCAGCCTTGTCTCTTTCCTCTGCATAGTAAACACCAGGAGATCTTACAAGCTGTGAAACTATAACTCTCTCAGCACCGTTTATTATGAATGTACCCCTGTCTGTCATTAGAGGGAAGTCACCCATAAATACTTCCTGTTCCTTGATTTCTCCTGTCTCCTTGTTGATAAGTCTTACCTTAACCTTCAAAGGAGCACAGTAAGTAGTATCTCTTTCCTTACATTCTTCAATATCGTACTTTGGCTTTTCATCTAAAGAGTAGTCAACGAACTCTAATATTAGATTACCTGTGTAATCTTCAATTGGAGACATATCGATAAATACCTCTTTTAAGCCCTCTGCCAAGAACCATTTATAAGAATCCACCTGGATTTCTATAAGGTTAGGCACGTCAGCTATTTCCTTGATCTTGGAAAAGCTCATTCTTTCTCTTTTTCCAATCGTGACTGGATGTGGTAGCACAATCTTCACCTCACTAAATTAAATTTTGATTGCATTTGTTAATTTATGAGTATACGATTAAAAATCCACCTCGCTCTTTGTAATTAAATGCAGAAATTTACCTTTGCGAGCCCACTTTATTAACCGTAATATACAAAATAAGTGTTTAATGACTTTTATGGCTTGATTTTTTTAGGAAATTGTGAACCCTTTGATTTTCAACTACAAGAACTTTTTCTCAATCTTAAAAACCCGAGTTTCAACCTAAAAATCAGCCTAGTCTCTCATATTAAACAGTATTTTATTATACACGTTTTTTGTATTTTTTTCAAGCCCTTTAGAACTTTTTGTTTTTCCAAAATTGCAATATCAATTTGTACACTTTTTGTTTTTTAATGTTAATTCGCAAAGTAGATTCTAGTAAATCCTTGAAGTAGAATTTAACATGAATTTTCTAGGGCTAGCCTCAAGGGAAAAACGCCTTATGAAATATTTGAGTTTACCTACAAAAATTACTTGACAAAAAAAATCAGCGGTATGATATAATGGTATCAAAAGATTATCAAAAAAAAAAATAAGAAAGGAAGATTGTTGTGAAGCTAAGAAAATACGTAACAAAGGCACTTGCCTTATCATTAATACTATCAAGCATAGCTCCATCATTTGCCGATACAAAAATCGACAATATAAAGGTACTAGCTGGTAAAAATAGAGTAGAGACTTCACTACTAACAGCCAAAGAAGTAAAAAATACTGATACAATAGTTGTAGCATCAGCATATGCTTTTCCAGATGCGTTATCTTCTTACAACCTAGTTGCAAAAAAGAAAGCTAAGCTTGTCCTAATAAAGAACGAAAACGACCTAAAGGATCAGCTTGACGGTATCAAGAGAGCCTATATAGTCGGTGGACAGTCAGCTATAAACCAGTCTGTTGAAAACTTCTTGATAAATAGTGGTATAACTACTTCAAGACTAGCAGGTTCAAACAGATATATAACTAACAAGGAAACACTTAGAGAAAGTGGCCTAACTAAAGTTGGTGTAGCAGATGGTAGAAACTATCCAGACGCTCTTTCAGCTTCAGGTCTACTTGCTAAGGAAGGTCTTGGTCTAATGTTGGTCGATGGCGCTAAGTCTTACAGACCTGGCAGCTATGATATAAGGTACACATTTGGTGGTTATAATTCAGTAGCCCAGTCAGGTGGAACAAGACTGGCTGGAAAGACTAGGTATGAAACATCTCAGGCTATAAACAGGGACAAGAAATTTGATAAGTATGTAGTAACTGCTGGTTCAAACTACGCAGATGCCCTAGCTTCTATCAACCTTGTAAGTGACAATAGAGGGATACTATTAACTAAGCCAGGTGATTATGCTATAGATGGTAAGTCCACTTCAGAATTTATCAAAAATGCTAAACATGTTTATGTAGTAGGTGGTCTAGTTAAATCAACTACTATAGAACAAATAAAGGATCTTTTAAATACGCCTGCTGATAAAAAGCCTGATCAGAAACCTGTTAAGCCTAATGACAACAAGCCAAAGCCTAATGAAAATCCTGTAAATCCTAAACCTAATAAACCTGATGAAAGACCTGTAAAACCAAATGAAAGACCTGATGAAAAACCAGATCAGAACAAACCAAAGCCTGACAAAAAACCTAATAAGCCAGACAATAACCCATCCAAGCCAGATGAAAAACCTAATAAACCTGTTAATCCAAATCAGGACAAGCCAAAGCCTGATGAAGGTAGATGGGTGAAAAATGAAAAGATAGAAAGAAAACTAATAAAACCTGCTTGGGAAGAGGTTATATACACAACTAGACCTAAGATGGAAAACCATATATTTACATCTGATGGCAGTCTTGATGTAACTATGAAACTAGTCGAGTGGAACGTATACCAATATAGAGAAGACGATAAATACCTATACGGTATAAGTGACGCTGTTATAAATCTATATAAGGATATATACAATAATATTCTAATATATGATAAAATAAGCGATACTGATGTAAAGTTGATTGCCGATAAAATAAATGCGTTTGATAAGTGGCCTAAAGAAATAAGATCTAGACTTATACAAAGCACAATCAATACATTAAATATAAACAATAAAATAGTTGAAAAATCAAATGATCCAAATAAAAAATTGTTAAATTTATCAAAAGAAGAAGTAGAAGATAATAGACGTCACATGGGTCTTATAACCGATAACGAGTTCAAACACTATTTAAACAAAGATTTAAGCACACCTGAAGGAACTAATGACTTAATCTGGAAGGAAGTTGCAAATGGTACTGAAAGAATAAGAACTTCTACAATAGTGCATTCAGACCTTTATCAGAATTACAAGATATCTTGGGAACAAAACTCTAAAACTGGCGAAAAGAGAAACGAAACTAAAATCAAGTGGGGTCAACCGTACGAGGATTAATAATACAGATGAAAAGAGGATAATTTATCCTCTTTTTTCTATTAGTGTAAAATGAGTATAGGGATTCATAGTACCTCCTGATTTTTAGATGTCTTAGCAAACTCTATTTTATCAGATAAGTATGAATATTTTTCTTGCACTTAGATTATATATTCAAGGTATAATATAATTAATAGTATTTAGATTAAAATGAGAGGTGGACACAAATGAAAAAAATCTTAGTTACAGGCGCAACAGGTCAAATAGGCGGAGATTTAATATCCGAATTATCTAGAATATATGGTAAGGACAAGGTCATAGGAAGTGCAAGAAGAAAAGATCCTCTAGACCTAGACTGCAATCGTTATTATTCAATGGACTGCAGAAACCTTGATGATTTCTATAGGATAGTCAAGGAGGAGAAGGTCGATACAATACTCCACCTTGCTGCAATACTGTCAGCCAAGGGCGAGGAAGATCCAAACCTACTTTGGGATATAAATGTAAACGGACTCTACAATGCCCTTGAAGTCTCAAAGGAGATTGGAGCAAGTCTTTTTGTGCCTAGCTCAATCGGTGCATTTGGTCCATCTACACCAAAAGACAGGACCCCTCAAAATACAATCCAAAGACCAACTACAGCTTATGGAGTGAGCAAGGTGACCGGAGAACTCCTATGTGACTATTACCACCAAAAATACGGATTAGATACGAGGGGGGTTAGGTTTCCAGGATTGATATCCCACAAGACACTTCCAGGTGGAGGAACTACAGACTATGCTGTACACATCTACTATGAAGCGATTAAAAATAAGCACTACACTTCTTTCATAGACAAGGGTACCTACATGGACATGATGTATATGCCAGATGCTATAGATTCAATTATCAAACTAATGGAGGCAGATCCCGACAAACTTATAGATAGAAATGCATTTAACGTTTCTTCTATGTCATTCGAGCCAGAAGATATAAAAAGATCAATACAAAAATATATACCAGAATTCACTATGGATTACGATGTAGACCCTATCAGGCAGTCTATAGCAGGTTCTTGGCCTAATTCACTTGATACTAGTCAGGCAAAGCTACAATGGGGCTTTAAACCAAGATATGACCTAGACGCCATGACAAAGGATATGTTAGACAATCTCAAAAATAAAATATAGCATTTAAATACAAAAATTAAAGGGAGAAAGTATAACCAGTCTATCAAGACCAGAGATACTTCCTCCCTCTTTTTTTAAAAATAAAATCATCTACAAAACCACATATAGTTTTATAGGCTTTGTTTTATTCAAGTACCACTATATCTCCATATAAGGCACTACTGCATCTTTCCTATAATATTCATTAACTCCTGGTTATTCATAAGCTCTACACCAGATATTATTATAGATATAATTAAAAATACAAATACTGCAGCAACAGATGTTCCACCCTTTGCTATAATTTCAGACTTTCTCTCTTCTCCTCTTGAGCTTATAGCCTCTATATCCTTCTTGGCATGCCTAAAATACAACCAATTGGCAGTAGCTGGCACCAAAAATGTAATTATAAGGCTTATCACATGTAAAAATCCTATCTTTTTAGTGAGTAGGCCTAGCGCTGTGGAAACAACCAGTAATATACCTGACTCTATATACATCTTTCTATATGCCATCCATAATACAGGAACAAATAGGGCAGGCCAATTCCACCCGATTTTAGACTCACTGTCTATTATATCCTCAAATCTTGTTGAGTAATACACCTCTTTTTTGGGACCAACATACAACTCCAACTCTTCAAGAAGGGACATACTATTGTTAGTAGTGTATGTTTCATTTTCAATATCTTTTATTACCTCTTTTACAGTTTCACTTCTCTCTTGACCAAGGTCATTATTTTCCGAGCTCATATTTTCTTGTGCATTTTCTTGCCTAGAGATATTTTTATTGTCTTCCATAATTTTATCCTCCCCAATATTATAAAACTGACTCAAAGTATTTTTTAATTGCTAATTCAATTCATTTAATTATATCATAGGGTATATAAATCCTCAATTAAATTAATATATTTTAGAGTAATCTTTTTTATTATCAACTTTTTCTAAATCACTCTAAGTAACAAGTTTTTCATCAAATTATTTTTCCAAGATAGGAGGAAATCTGCCCCTTACCCACCACAACTTAATAATTACTTTTTAGTTACTTTATAGTTACTTATTAGGTACTGTATTTTTGTATTCTATCATTTTAGTCACTTAAAAGGTACTTTTTATTAGCAATTTAACATTATATAAGTTCCTTATTAGTTACTTTTTTATAATATACTATTATTTGTGTAGCTATTTAGGAACTAATATGGTATAATCATACATAGACAATAGAAAGAACAAAACTAGTATAATCTAATATAATAAAATAAGACATATATTATTCAAACGATAATTTTGGAAGATAATTAAGAGGATAACTAAGAGGAGGAAGAAAAATGGATACACAAATAATAGGATTAGATATAGGTAGAGGCTATGTAAAGGGCTACTCATTATACAACGAAAACGAGTATTCATGCCTATTTAAGAGCGTTTATGGAGACGGAAGAAACATATCATTGGAAGACTATAAAGACAACCCGATCTACATAGAAATCGAAGGTACAGAATACTTTGTAGGAGCCTTATCTGAAAAAGAGAGTATGAAATGTATAAGAAATGCCGGTGATAGCAAGGTTTCACCTGTTGTAAAAACACTTATAAGCGCTGCACTATCAGAAATAGCAGTATCTGACAACGTAAGTATTATGCTGGGTGTACCATACAAGATATTCAAGAAATCAACTTTGAAGGAAGTCCAAAAGGAATACAAGGACACTACTATATCAGTGAAAAACAAGATAAACAACAGTGTCAAAACAATAAACATAGAGAACATCAACATATTTAGGGAAGCAGATGCAGCCCTAATATACGCCATGGACGGCAAAATAAACGACAAGAACCCAGTAGGCATGGTAAATGTAGGCTTTAGAACTACAGAGCTTAGCTACTTCGACAAGGGCTTTAAGTTCAATGACAAGCTTTCAACTACTATAGAATCAGGTAATCAGAACGCCTTGAAGCTAGTACAAAAAAGGCTTGTAGATATAGGTATCACTAAGAGTCTTCCAGAAATAGACTCAGCCGACGACTACCCAGAGTTAAAAGATCTTGCATACACACTTACTTCTGATGATACCAACGAAATAATCGAAGAAACATGGAATAACCTAGATGAAATGAACATCTATGTATCAGGTGGAACTAGCTTAAACCTTAACTTAAACGATAAATTTACAGTAGTAGATGACAGCCAGATGGCAACTGCTAAAGGCCTGTATGAGGTTGGTGTTAGACTTGAAAAATAACAGGATCAGACTAACTTCATACATTAGTCCAGACCTTGATGATTTGATAGAAGAGTTCATGGAAGAAAATAACATATCGACAAAGAGCCAGGCACTAGAGAGAATGCTCATCGAATTTAGGTATATGAGAAATGAGGTTGAGTTTCTAAGAGGTGTAGTAGGTGGCGGTGGTATGACGGGTAGCTTTGGCTATAGCAGGCCACCAGTAGGTCGTAGAGCAGCTTCAAAACCAATTGACAAGGTAAAGACTAGCATAGACGATATATACTCAAATATGCCGGATTAAACATAACAAAAAGAGGGAGTAAGCTTAAATACTATCCCTAAAATCGAGTAGGGAGGAATTTCTCCTCCCTCTCACACCACGGAGCGTGCCGTTCGGCACTCCGCGGTTCAATTCAAATAATAATCTAAACAACTAATGAGTCCTCGCTTTGCGAGGATTTCTTTTGTTATCT
>ENA-OPBO01000756-OPBO01000756.1-human-gut-metagenome-genome-assembly--contig:-NODE-756-length-25989-cov-9.843217_pt1 | contig 25989 bp, 14 predicted proteins | sample MGYA00241071_ERZ501458 | MGnify/ENA primary metagenome ERZ501458 (study PRJEB25962, sample SAMEA2042509) | human gut metagenome | biome: human gut; feature: human-associated habitat; material: faeces... | reverse complement strand
TCATTGACTATAAAGAAGTAGTACAAATACGCTCTTGAGTTCTCAAACCACCACCACTCACCCACCTCGCAATCCGGAGTGAACCGGACCACTCGCTGAGCGGCAGCAAGAGATAAACTTACAGCACGATCGCGATCCGCGCAACCCGGGCCGCATGAACAACGCGTGAACCGTTGGAAATCCAACGTTCCATCGGCGTGTCGAAACTTGACAAATCAGAGCCTCTTGTTCTCCCAATCGCCTATTTCGACGCCACGCAGCCACGCAACACACGTGATCACTGGCAGTTGAACTGGTACAACGCCCAGCCCTTCGCATATGAAGCCATATTCGAATAATCCTGAACCTTGCGCATCGTGCCATCTTTGGCGTACTGGTCGATCAGCTTTTGATCGTGGAACGTGTCGTACTGCTGCTTGAACGTGAACATCTGCAGGCTCGGCGCCTGGCCGCCCATGCTCAGGAAGTATGCATCGCCATCCGCGCTCAGCGGGCAGACGGTATTCGTCAGCGCCTTGCCGTCGCCCGACGCGAACGCATTCTCCGTCTGACCGAAAATCGCACCATTCTTCTCGGCCTTCGCGTTGTAAATCGGGAACAGCATATCCGCGCCGTACATCGCCGTCGCATACATGGAACCGTTCAGCGGATCGGAAACCACCACCGAATCGGTACCAGTCTCCTTCACCACCTTCTTGAGAATCTTCTCCTTCGTGGCAGTGAGCTGCTCGTCCGGCCGCGCATCGTCAATCGTCATATTCGCATAGACGGCATCCGACAGGGCGGAACGAACAGTATTGCCGAATTGGCAGGAAATGGCGAGCGCCGCAAGCAGAACAATCGCAATGATTTTCGTGACGTTCGGCAGACAGCCGGCACGCAACAATACGACGGCGGCGAAGACAATCAGCGGCAGCACGCCGAACGGAATCATGGTAAGCGGTCGGGTTTCGGCGCGATACCAGGCGGCGGCCACGATGTTGGGGAACCAGCCAGTCAGCGCGGTCGAGCAGACGTAGACGAGACCGACCAGGAAGAAGGCCAGCAGAATGGCGATCGCGTCGCGGCGGAGTTGCGAGGCGTCGGAACGTGGAGTGCGGTAGCTGGCGGAAGTCTTGCGATTCCTACGATCGGCAGGCATAGCCGCAAAATCGGCAACCTGTTCGTGCGGTTGCGCTGACGTGCTATCGGATGCACGGTCAATCGCAGAAGCGCCGGGCACAGTAGTGGAATCGGCGCGATTGGCGGCGAACCATTGCGGGCGGATGATGGCTGCGACGGTGACGGCAAACGCGATCAGCACGATTGCGGCCATGAACCAGCCTTGCACGCCGCCGATATTGTCGGTGACGTAGATTTTAAGCGCTTCGGGCACCGTGCGGTTCGGAACGAAGGTGTGGAACCAGCTGGCGGGATTGAAGTAGCGGTCCGATTTGTAGCTGGACATCATGTATACGAGGAACACGGCGGCGCCGAGAACCACTACGCCAGCAAGGCCTGCGATGGCTTTCCATGGCAGTCGCGTCAGCACGAAGGGGGCCATGAGCAGGAGCCAGGTGAACACGATGCGCGGATGGGCGAACATGCAGACGCCGGCAGTGACGAAGAACCATATGATCCATTTGACGAGGTGTTCGCGGGTGGCGAGCGCGTCGAGCAGGCGAAGTGTGGCGTACAGCCAGAACGGCAGAAGCGTGGCGGCCAGGCCGAAGGCGATCAGCGGACCGGAAGCCAGCATTTGGAAGGGGTGCGAGGCGGAAGCGACGGCGAGCGGGGGGATGATGAGCGCGAGTATCGCGGGGAATAGCGGAACTACGACAGACGCGACATTGCGGGCCGAGGACTTTCGTGCGTTCGCAAATCGGGGGGAGCATACGGATTGTGCCGAATGCGACAGGCGACGCGTGAAATAGGAAGCGTACAGCTGAATCGCAATCGGCCAAACCAAGCCGGATGATGCCAGCCAGACCGTGTTGAACGCGGCGTAAATCGACAGATTGACGCCGAACAAGCTGGCGAGCTTAATCATGCCGGCTGCAAGCAGATGGAACAACGGCGGATAGTATTCGTCGTTCGGCCACAGGTGGGTGGCCGCGCCGACGCCTTCGCCGAGGATCTTGCGGATGAAGTAATAGTGCGCGGGCGCGTCGATTTCGTGCAATGGGTTCGTCCAAGCGGCGGAACCGTGCGGAAACCAGGCCCATACGACCGCGGCGGCGAGCGCGACGCCGATGGCGGAACAGACCGGCAGTGCGATGCGGGATAAGCGGGGAACGGCGGAATCGCAAGGCAAAGGCAAAGTATCGTTCGTTGTCTTGCTTGATATCTTGTCCGTCGTTTTAGCCGTCGTTTCGTCTGTCGTCTTGCTTGCGGCGACTGCGCTGTCGGCTTCATCGACTGCGTCGTCGGCCGCTGTGGGAATCGTATTGTCTGTGCTGTGCTGCTTCATCGCCATCCATCGTAGCCGAAGCCGCGAAAGCAAGCCACAAATCGCAATCGCACCTGCATTTTGTAATCCAAAACTGGACCGTGCGGCAACAAAAGCTGGAAAGGCATCTAAAAACGGATGGAACATGCGCGGGATGGGCGCAAGACGGACGCGGAACGCGGGAAGAATAGACGGACGTAGAGCGGAGACGAGCGCGAGCAGGAACAAAATCGCCGCTTATCCAACCTTCGATTTTCAGGAAGTATTCAGACTTCACACAGAGGTATAACAGTGTTGCGCAAGAAAACAATCACGTTGGATGGGCAGGATGATTGCACGGGGTGCATTGCGCTGTGAGCGTACTCGCTGTCGTTGCTTGACTGTGTGCGTCCCGGCCAACGCTGGCGTCGGCATGCGTCGACGCGTAACTACAGAGAACTGGAGAAGTACCGCATGTTCGTTCTCAAGAACGCATGGGCTGCGCTCGGTCGCGTCAAATGGCGTACCGCGCTGACGGCTTTGCTTGCACTGCTGGTGTCGTTCTCAGCCGCCGTGGATCTGGCGGTGCTGAGAGCAGACGACAAGGCGAATAACGAAACATACCAATCGCAGAAAGCTTCGGCGGTAATTCGGCCGAGCGCGAAAGTCACTGCGAAACGCGACGGCGCGGACTCCAATTACACCGCCAATTACATGACGTGGGACATGTACACCAAGTACGCGGAAGCGGTGCAGAAGAACAACTTGACGTTCGAATACACGCTCGCCACGTCGGTGCCGGTGCGCGCCAGCAAGTCGCTGCAGGCGATCGCGGCGAAAAGCGACACGAGCGAGGACAAGACCGGCGGCAACCTGACGTTGCAGGCCTTCTACACGAACGATGCGGCGAAAATCAACGACTACGGCACGTTCAAAGTGGTCAAGGGCAAGCAGCTGAACTACAAGACGGCCAACGACGGCGTGCTGGTCTCTCAGGCAGTGGCCAAGAAGAACAATCTCAAAGTGGGCGACAAGGTGACCGTCGGCAATCCGACGAAGGCTTCCGAAACCTACAAATTCACCGTGCGCGGCATCTACGAGTACACCGGCGAGGCGCCGGCCGGATACGGTTCCGACGCGAAATACGCGAAAGACAACCGCGAGAACGTGGTGTACACGTCGTACATCAACTTCGCGCAAAGCGGTCTGGATGTGGCCGGCACCAAGGGCTGGGCCATCCCGAACCTCAACATCATCTTCACGCTGACCGATCCGGCCACATACAACAAGTTCGTGCGACTGGTGACAAAGGCCAAGCTGGACACGTCGAAGTTCACAATCTCATCGCCGTCGCTTGATGCGTACAAGAAGCGCATCGCACCGCTGGACGCCGCTGCCAAGGCCGCGCGCACGGCGTTGTTGGCGACCCTGATCGTCGGCGGGCTCGCGCTGCTGGCATTGGTGCTGTGGGCCGCGATCGGTGGACGCCGTGACGAAATCGGCATGGCGATGGTTTCCGGCGTCACCAAGGGACGTTTGGGATGGCAATTCATGCTGGAAACGTTCATGATGACCGTTCCAGGCTGGGCAATCGGATTGATTGCCGGCGCGCTGCTGGCCAAGCCGCTTGGCACCGCATGGGCCGGTGGACAGGCTGTGGCCATCACATCCGCATCCGTGTGGAACATGATCTGGTACGGACTGGGCGCCTGCCTGGTTCTGGGCATCATCGCGTTCATGCGCGTGGGATTCTTCGATTTGGGTCAGCTGTTCGCAGGCCGTTCTGACGATTCGAACGAATCTGCCGAAGCGAAGAACGCAGACGAGCCGGAGGAAACAGTCGAGTCGACGGAACGTACGGAGGTGAACGCATGAGCGAGAAAGACGTGAAAGACAACGAAACCGAAGCATTGAACAACGCTGCTGCGGAAAACGCGGACATCGAGGCGGGCGAAACCGATATGGCCACGTCGATCGAATCGGTCGATTTCGCGGTGGTGTATGACGATGGAGGCGATTCCATCGCAACCGAATCGGCAGAAAACGCGGAAAATACGGAAGGCATCGCCACGGAAGACAGCGTTGCCAGCGACAACGCGAATCGCGTGAACGAAACGCTCGCATTGGGCGCGACCGACGACGAACAGTCGCTCGACCAGCACGAAACCGTACAGGCGGACTCCGCAACCAGCGTGTCATCGCAAATCGACCGCGAAATCAAACATCATCGCAAGAAGGACGCATTCTTCTTCAAGGCGAACCCGACATTCGCGCTCAACCATGTGACGGTGCACAACCGCAAAACCGGACGTGACGTGCTCGACGACGTTTCCCTGGCGTTCCATGCCGGCGCGACCCACGCGGTGCTGGTGGATGCCGAAGATGTCGAACAGCATCAGGCGCTGGTGGCCACCATGGTCGGCATGATGCGGACGACCAGCGGCAACGTGATGCACAAAAGCACGAACCTCGCCGACGCGACACCGGTCGACGTGCTTGGACACCGCATCGGTTTCATTCCGCAGCGGTTCGCCGTGCGCGGCGACCTTGATGCGGAAGGCAACGTGCTGTACGCCATGGACGCGTCGAACCGCAATTTCCTGCAGCCCAAGCCGGTGATTGCGCGCGAGCTGCTCAAGCGCGTGGGATTCGAGGAAGTGACTTCCGGTCTGCCGGTGGGCAAGATGAGTGCGTTGGACCAGCGTCGTGTGGCCATCGCGCGTGCGCTGAGTTGCGAGGCGGAGGTGATTATTGCCGACGAGCCGACCGCTGGATTGAACCGTGACGACGCCGCCGTGGTGCTGGGGCTGCTGAAGAAGGCCAAGCGCGATGAGGATCGTAAGCGTGCGATTATTGTGGTGACCGATAATCCGGAGGTCGCCGATCAGATGGAACATTGCGCGGAGCTTGAGTAGCGAGCGGCGTTCTGCGAAGCAGAAAGCCTTGCGGACTGGTGTTGCATGCCAGTCCGCAAGGCTTTTTTCGTGCTGGTCCTGGTTCGTGCCGATTCGCGCTGGTTCGCGGTGACACACCGCTAAAAACATGTCATATGCGCTATGTGTGGCAGACTCTTTCATCTTTGGAATCTCAAACCGCTATGTGTGGCAGGTTGTTTGACGCATCGTGAGTTAGAGAGGCGGTTTTATGCCCCCTAATGTATGGCGGGAAAAGAGAAGTGCCACAGATAGCGGTTTTCAGTGCGCAAAACTCGGGCGGCGGCCAGGCTTCGAGGAATTTTCGGGTGTATCTCGCTTATGAATGGCGGATTTTTCCGCTCGACGCGTGCTATCTCGCTTATAGATGGCGGATGGTTTTGCAGCATGAGACTTAGAGGGGATTGAACTTACCCCCTAACACCTAGTCTTCCTGAGACACCCGCCATTCATAAGCGAGATAGCATCCGGCAGACACCGAAATCCGCCATTCATAAGCGAGATAAGTAGGTTCGCTACTCAGCGATGCGCATGTGATACTGCTCGGCGAGCAGTTTGACGTCGAGGACGCCGTAACGTTCCAGAAGGCGCAGCCATTCGCGCTTGTTGCTTTCGCCGAAACGGGCGGCCTTGCGCGTGTAGGCTTCGGCGGTCAGGAACTTCGGCGGAATCGACTTGCTGTTGTACTTGTCCGCCACCATGACGACCTCCTGCTCGAGGTTCATTGGCACGTAGTCGGCCGGGGGCAACGGCAATCCCTGCGATTCCACGGTTTCGCGGGTGAGGCCCACACCTGTGTGGTTGCGTGCGAACTGGGCGATCGATTCGTCAACGTCCTCGTTCAGCAAGTATTCGTAGCCTTTGAGCCCGTGCTGAACATAGTGCGGACCGTCGAATTTGAGCGGTTCGCCGTCGGAACCGTCCTGCTTGAGCAGGAAATACGTGCCGATGTCGTGCAGCAAACCGCCAATGACCACCAGATGCTCGTCGATGAGCCGCGGCGGAACAGTACCTCCGGTCAGCCCTTCCGTGGACGGCACCGCAGGCATGTGCAACATGCCGAGCGATTCCTCGCCGGTATTGTCTTTCGTCAGTTCCAGCCCGAAGTCGCCGGTCTTTTCGGGAGCGTCCGTCGGCAGGGTGCAGCGGCGGGTGAACAGCGCGTTCTGCCGGCGGGCCATGCGGCGGGCGATGTCGGCCACGACCACGCAATGGCCGTGGATGAGGTCGTATGCGGCTTGCGATTGCGCGATTTTGCGATGTAGCTCGTCCACTTGCGCAAGAGTGGGGATATAGCCGGTCGTCGGCTTGTTCGATTCGGTTGTTTCGTTCGATTCGTTCGTCATACGCCCATCTTAGGCACGTTCCATCACGCCCAGCATACGGTTCCTGACGCAGTTTCCAGAACGGTTCCCAACAGCCGAAGGGATTCATACACCACGCCAGATAAATCCCGGAACGGACACGGATTCAACGGTTTCTCCGTCTTGCCAACGATGTTCCAAGGAATGCCGCCTTAAAACGAGCATTCATCAGCTGCCCGCAGCGGACGACACGATACGCGGGGACGTTATGTGCGGAAAATCAGATGGAACGGACGCGGAATTCGCCGGTGCGGTTGGAAGCCACAATCATCTGGTCGTTTTCGAGGCGGGTCCAGCCGTCTTCGGCACGCTGGTCGAAGCCGGAGCTGGCCACGACCACGCCCTTCGGCTGGGCATCGTCGTTTCCACCGAGCGCACGGTAGCGCAGCACGCGGTAGTCGCGCGCCTGCTCGCCACGACCGTACTGGTCGTAGATTTCGACGATGCGCTTGGAAGTGACCTCACGGCCGGCCGCGCACAGGGCGATGAACTGGTCCTGGCTTTGGATCATGCAGTTGTAGCTGGACTTCGGATAGCTTTTGCGCAGTTCGCGCACGGCCTGCGCCACCGCCTCGTCGAGTGCGAAGCCAAAGCCGATGTATTGCAGGATGACGGCGAAGAAAATGGCGGAATCGGAACGGCCGCCAGTGGACTGCACGATGCTCGGATCGACCGGGAACGCGCGGTTCGTAATGATGTTGCGGCCCTGGTCGTCAGAAATGTCGCCATTGTGGATGAAGCTCAGGCCGTTCGCATAGAAGGGCTGCTGGTTCTCAAGAATCAGCGGCAGGTTGGAGCTGGCCAGGCGCAGGTGCCACAGGCCGCCGCGCGCCGGAGTGTTGGCGAGCTCGTCGAAAATCGGATCATGACGGGCGGCGATGGTGTTTTTGTAGATCGCGGTGCCGGTTTCCGGAGTCGGCGCACCGCCGTCGCGACGGTATGGCGATTCGTCTGGCACGGTGATCAGCGCGGCGCCCCAGCCGTCGTTGTGGATCTCGCTCAGATTTCGGAAATCGCGCACGTTCTGCATGCCGAGCACGCCATTGAGGTTGGTGTTGCTGCCTGCCGTCGCGAATCCAAGTAATCTGCACATGGTTGATTACTTTAGCGACGGCAGGTCTCGACGCGCGCGTGCCGTTATCGGAGTTGGTTATAGCCTGCGATTCAGCCGCCGATTCATACGCATCGCACGTCGCAAAACGCACGTCACGAACGTAAGTTGTCCCGCAAACGAGCAGGAGGACCGACATATCCTGTTGCAGACCGTAAAAACTCGGCCTGAGCGGCCCGGAGCGTGTCGGTAATAGGATATGCCGGTCCTCCTGCGGACTTGGCGGTATTCAGCAAAAGGAAAAGGGCTGGGGGCATCTTGTTCGTGACACACTCAAGGCCGTTCGGCCAAGCCTACGGTCACAAACGAAATGTCCCAGCCCTCCTTGCGTAGATAAGCCGTGCTCGCAGAGCGGATTCACACGCGCTTCAGACGCGGCGGACGCTCGGTGGCGAGGAACAGCGGCTGAATCTCAATCAGCGGATTGTAGGGAGCGAGTCCGAACCATTTGACCAGAGAGCCGGCCAAATGACGAATCGCGTACTTGATCTGCAGTGAGATCGCGCCCTTCTGGGACACCTTCGACTCGGGCATCAACGCCTTGTGAATCAGCACGTAGCGGATAGGTCCGATGTTCGGATCGGCATCCAGCTTCGGGTAGCGGGTGGTCTGCTTGGGCAGATCGCCGGACTTCGACAGATCGTTCATGATCTGGTGGATGTATGCAGGAATCGACTGCGACACCTTGAAGCCCAAGCGAATACGCACGCGGAACAGGAAGTCCGTGCCGAAATTCTCCACCGAATACTCGCGCGTGAACGGGTTGTCGGACGTTTCCACCGACACCGCCCACCATGCGCGGGCGCGCTTCGGATGGTCCGCGAAAATCGAGAAGAAGATGTCGGTATCGACACGCTTCATTTCCGGATCGGACGTCAGATAGACGATGTTGTCCGTGAAATACGGAATCGAATCGTCCTCATGAAGCTGCTTCAGAACCGGCACGCAATCGGCGGGCTGCATATGCCGGCGTTGCGCGCGTTCCAGCTTCGTGCCTTCGTTCCACGTGTACATAATCAGCAGAATCGCCAATGTCAGCAGCATGGTGAACCAGCCACCGTGCAGGAACTTCGCCATCGAAGCGAAGAAGAACAGGAACTGGATGGCCAGGAACACCACTGTGAACACGACCGCGCCGACGCGCTTGCCATCGTGCCAAATGTAGACGGCCAGCAGAATCGTCGTGGTGATCATCGTGACGGTCAATGCCAGGCCGTACGCGGCGGAAATATGCTCCGAATCGCGGAACATCGCCAAAACCAGCAGGGTGGAGACGCACAGCACGGCGTTGACCACCGGAATGTACAGCTGGCCGCGGGTACGAGCCGGATAGCGCACCTGCAGGTGGGGCATCCAGTTGAGTCGCGTCGCTTCGGAAACCATGGTGTAGGCGCCGGTGATCAACGCCTGCGAAGCGATCACGCCGGCGCACACGGACAGCAGCACCGCCACGTAGCGTACGGACGGGGTCATCATTTCGAAGAACGGATTGAGGCCGTGCATGTGGTTGTACGCGGTGTCGTCCCAATGGTTGAGCATCCACGCGCCCTGGCCGAAATAGCAGAGCACAAGGGCGATCTTGATGAACGGCCACGTGAAGTAGATGTTGCCGCGGCCGACGTGGCCCATGTCGGAATACAGCGCTTCGGCGCCGGTGGTGGACAGGAACACGGTGCCCATGACGGCGAGGCCTGCCGCATTGTGGTGGCTGAAGAGGAACTCCACGCCGTACACCGGATTCAGCGCTTCAAGCACGCTCCAATCGGAGCTCAGGTTCACCAAGCCGACGACGGCGAGGAACGAGAACCAGATCATGACCACCGTGCCGAACGTGCGGCCGATGCGTTCGGTACCGCGCGACTGCACTGCGAACAGGCAGACGATGATCACAATGGTGATCATCAGCGTCAGTTCTTTGTTTTCGCTCATGATCGGTTCCAGCAGCGGCAGTGTTTCCAAGCCTTCCACTGCCGAGCTGATCGAGACGGCCGGCGTAAGCACGGAATCGGCGAGGAACGCGGCGCCGCCCAGCATGGCGGGAATCGCAAGCCATGCCCCATATTTGCGGATCAGCGAATACAGTGCGAAGATGCCGCCTTCGCCGTTGTTGTCGATGCGCATGGCGATGAACACGTATTTGACGGTGGTGATCAGCGTGATCGACCAGAAGACCAGCGACAGGATGCCCAGCACCGCGGCGCGATCCGTATGCGCCAAACCGCCTTGGCCGTTGAGGAACGTCTGCATGGTGTACAGCGGCGAGGTACCGATGTCGCCGTATACCACGCCAAGCGCCACGATGGCCATGGCCGGCGTGATTTTGTCCGGGCCGGACTGGAGACGGCTCCACCAGCGGCCGATGCGGCCCTTGCTGGCGGCCTCGTCAAGTTTCGCGGCTTCCTGCTGCTGCGCCTCGTGCTCCTTGATGAGCGTCTGGCGCTCCTCCTTGGTCAGGACCTTGTGCGAGACCTTTGGCGCCTGCGTGTACGTCGCTGCGTGAAGCAGCGGCTGTTCTTCTTCGTTCGGCTCGTTAGCCATAACGCTTCCTCCAAGTGGCGGGCCTTCCAACCCGCTCCCCAAAATAAAACGCAAGGTGTGACACTAGGAGCCTGACAAACAGTTGTCAAATCTTCACATGACATCTGGCATGTCTTGTCAGCAATTCAAGTAAGCTTAATTGTTTGTTTTACTTGGATTATGAAGCGCTTCACTAGATGCCGTACACCACACGCGTCGTATTGCGCGTGGCTTTGGCGATTTCAGCCAACGGTCTGTCAAGATAGTCGGCGAGCGCCTGCAGGGTGTACGGGATCATATACGGCGCGTTGGTGCGGCCGCGGTAGGGCATCGGACTTAGGTAGGGGGCATCGGTTTCGACCATGACGTGGCTCATGCCGACGAGTTTCGCCGATTCGCGGATTCCGTCGTTGCCTTTGTAGCTGGATGTGCCGGAAAGGCTGAGATACCAACCGTTTTTGCGGGCGATTTCGCCCATTTCGGCGTCGCCGGAGTAACTGTGGAACACGGTACGTTCGGGGGCGCCGTCGGCGAGCAACGTTTCGATGACTTCCTTGTGCGAGTCGCGGTCGTGGATTTGCATGGGCAGGTTGAGTTCCTTGGCGAGCGCGATGTGGGCACGGAACGCTTCGCGTTGCAGTTCCTTGGCGGATTCGCCAGTGCGGAACAGGTCCATGCCGGTTTCGCCGATGGCGACGACCTGGTTGGGGTAGGTGGTGGCGAGGCGGTGCACTTCGGCCATGGCTTCGTCGAAGGGGATGTCGTGCCAAGGCTTGTATTTGATGGGCAGGCCGTCGGGGCCGGGCGCGCCGCGGTGGCCGTGCAGCACGGCTTCGTTGGGGTGTATGGCGATTGCGGCGTGCACGGTTCCGGGATGCTCGCGGGCCATGTCGATGGCAGTCATGAGGTTGGGCAGCTCGCAACCGCAGTCGATTACGCCTTCGACGCCGACTTTCTGGGCTTGTTCCAGCAGTTCGTCGACGCTGTAGACGGGTACTTCGCCTTGGCCTTTTTCCATGGCTTCGTGACTCATGGCTTGGGAGAAGGGCACGACGGATGCGACGTGGGTGTGGTTGTCGATGACGTGCGCGTCTTCGGGCAGCGGCTGTGGGGCCGGGGCCCAATTGCGATTGCGGTGGTGCTTGCTCATGTTTTCCAGATTAGTCCCGATTGGCCCTGCACTGCGGACGAACTCTCGTTCGAGGGTTCAAACGAGGGTCCGCCCGTTTCGCGGCATACACGTCACTTAATCGTGATGGTGGTGAACGACCATGCCGGTGCCGTGTAGTCGCCGTCTGTCAGATCAATCGCGGTCTGCCGCGGCCTGGTCGGCGATTCCTCACCGACCTGTCCCGCATACGGATTGTCTCCGGCTAGGACGGTGGCCGTGGCGGATGCCGCCGATGCTGTGGAAATATTCAACTCGGCAAGAATCTGACGTAGGTCGACGCTTATTGGCGCGTCCATGGCATTGACCACGCGCACGTAGGTTTCCCCTGCCTTGGCGTTGCGCGATACGGTGACGGTGCGCCTTGGCTCGTCCTTGACCTCCGTACCGTCTGCGATCAGCGTTCCATCGATGTACAGCTTCATGGCTTGGCCGCGGTCGGTGACGTCAACGTGCACCTGCCAAGTGGTGCCCGGTCGCACTTCGTTCATGGAGACTTCGGTGCCGGCAAGCGCGTAGGCGGTGCCGTCGCGGACCACGCGCACGCTGTGTCCTCGGCCAAGTGAGATGATGTTGTGGTTCTTGCCGTCGATATCGCCACAGATGAGGTCCATGCCCCATCGTCCCTCGTAATAGACGACGGTAGTGTCGATACTGTAGGAATCAGCGTGCAGATCGAGGGCGGTGTCGATGGTTCTGCCATCGTAGGCCACGTTGCCGAGATTAATCGTCTCCCCGGATGCGGTGGTGATGACAAGATTGTTGAGGTCGGCTTTGGCGTTGCCCGCGATGCGTAGTCTCACGGTGTCCGGCAGGGTGCGGCGCAGCGTGGACGGGCCTTCGACGGTGACGGGCCACGCGGTGTCGGCCGTGGTGGTGGCGTACATCTGCTGCACCCAATAGCTGTAGGGATGGTAGGCGCGTTCGTTGTCGAAGTAGATGAGGTCCGGATTCCAGCTGTGGTGGCCGTTCTTGGCGAACAGCGGGGCGTAGGAGGCCATGGCCACCACGTCGCCGTTGAGTTCCATGCGTCCCATGAAGGCCGCTTCGGACAGGCCGTTGATCAGTTGGGTGTTCCAGGAGCCGTATTCGCCGAGGTAGACCTTCGGTCCCTTGCGGTCCGTGTGGTCGTAGTGGTCGAGGTTGTGGAACCACCAGCTGGACGACTGGTAGGAATGTTCGTCGACGATCGGCAGACCCGCTTCGCGCGCGTACTTCCAGCCTTCCTCATAATCCTGACCGCTGGGGGCGGGACCGACGGTGCCGACGACGACGATGTCCGGATATGCGGCTTTGACGGCGTCGAAAATCTGCTGGAAGCGGTTTTTGAACACGTCGTCGATGAGATCCTCGTTGCCGATGCCGAGGTATTCGAGGCCGAACGGCTCCGGATGGCCCATGGCGGCGCGCTTGGCACCCCATTCGGTGGCGGTGCTGCCGTTGCAGAATTCGATGAGGTGGAGCACTTCATCGATGTAAGCGGGCATATCCTCCTGCGCCACCGGCACCGGGCCTTGGCTGGTGTTTTGGCAGCTCACGCCGGCGGGCAGCACCGGCAGCGGCTTGGCGCCGATAGTTTCGCACAGGCACAGGTATTCGTAGTAGCCGATGCGGAATGACTGGTGGTAGCCCCAGAGGTTGAAGTTGTGCGGACGGTGCTCGACCGGTCCGATGGTGCGGTCCCAGTGGTACATGTTGTCCATGCCGAGGCCGTGGGTGATGCAGCCGCCGGGGAATCGCATGAATCGTGGTTTGAGGTCGGCGAGCGCCTCCACCAGATCCGGGCGGAAGTGCTTGAGACCGTGGTAGGTGGTGCGCGGCTCCAAGGTGACGAAGTCGAGGTCGATGACGCCTTCGCCGGCGAAGGCCAGACGCAATGTGCCCTGTGTGGCCACGCTCGAGCCGGCATCGCCGTGCTCAGGAACGGTCAGCGAGGCTTGGTATGTCGTCCATGCCGAGGCTGAGACGGTGATGGTGTTTTCGGCGATGATGCTGCCGTCGTCTCCGCGCAGCGAGACCGTCACCGGCATCGCGCTTTCCGATCGCACGCGCATCCAGGCGGTGAAATCGTAGGTTTCTCCGGCACGGAACACCATGCCGTCCCAGCCGGTGTTGTCCAGCGCGGCAGGGGCATGTTCGACTTCCACCGTCGCGTAATGCGGGTTTTCGGTGGCAACCGGGTCATTGTCATGGATACCGAAGGCTGCGAACGAGCCTTCCGGCACGATTTTGCGCCAGAAGCTGTAGTTGCTCCAATCGATGGAGTCGGCGCGGTTGTATTCGAAGGCGCCGTTCTGCACGAGGTCGGCGTTGAGGCCGCCGTCGCCGGAGTAGCTGATGTCTTCGAAGAAGATGCCCCACAGGTCGGTGCTGATGGCGCGCACGCCCGCTTTGTCGAGTGTGGCGGTGAGTTTGTCGGTCATGGTGTGGCCGTCAGCCGGATATTCGTCAGCCGGGGCGACGGAAACGGTGGTTGGGATCGTCATCGAACCTCTCTTTTCGTTCGGGATCGCTATGGGGGCTGTGTCGCGGAAAGCAGGACGCCGTCATGCGAACCGTATATGTATCGTTACATATACTAGCGCAAATCCAATCATCCGCAATGGAGGCAATATATCGGTGAGTCTTTGTATTTGCAACGATTTTACAGAATCAAGAGAATATAATATCGTTACATATCAATCATAAGTTTTCAAGGAGCGGCATATGACCAGCAGCACACCGACGCTACGCGACGTGGCCGCGGAAGCGGGCGTCTCCCCCATGACCGCGTCGAACGCGCTGCGCGGCAAGCCAGGCGTCAAGGAATCGACCCGCGCCAAAGTGATCGCCGCAGCGAAGAAACTCAATTACCGCATCAATCTGACGGCCAGCATGCTCAAATCGGGCCGCAGCAACATCATCCACGTCATCGTCAACGAATTCGATTCGCCGTTCTATTCAAAGCTCACGCAGGCGTTGAGCAACGAAATCGTGTCCCGCGGACTTATTCCATTCATCGAGCAGACGCAGTATTCGCCGGACGCTGCCGAGCACGCGCTGAGCAGCAATCCGTTCTCCGGGCAGCTGTTCGACGGCGAGATCCTGCACGCCACAGGCTTGGGCACAAATGTGCCGCTGTCCAAACTCAATGGCGGCAGACCATTCGTGCTGCTGGACGCCTGCGAGGAGACGCCGACCGTCGATGCCGTGAACTTCCCCAACGAGGAGGCCGAACGCGCGGCGATGCAGCATCTCATCGACCGCGGATGCCGCAATATCGCGATCGTCGGACACAAGTTCGCCCCCCGCGCCGATCTGGCGCATGCCCAGAACGCGTTCGCTCTGCGATTGCGCGGCGCATGCGGAGCGCTGTCCGACGCCGGACTGCCCTATGACGAGTCGATGGTGTTCGAAGCCGGGGATGTGGCCAATGGCATCATCGCCGGGCATGCGATTGCGGAACGTATTCTCGCCGCACGGAGCGGGCATGGTGGCACCGAGTTCGACGGCGCGTGCTGCGCCAACGATTTCGCGGCGTTCGGCGTGATACGCGGGCTCGCGGACCGCGGACTGCGCGTGCCGCAGGACGTGAAGGTGATCGGTTTCGACGGCGTGACCTCCGGCTCGTACACGACGCCGGCGTTGAGCACCATCCAGGTCGATTTCACGCAGCTTGCGAAATTCTCGGTCGATATGCTGTCCGAGCGTATCGATCATGGAACAGACGAGGCGTTGCCGCCAAGACGGGCCATCATCGGCTACCAGCTGGTGGACCGGGAATCGACCGCGGTCTGAGGATGACGCCCCGATGGCAGGCAATCCGCCATAGGCAGCAGCCTTCGCGGCCAATCCCACTCAATCGGAATCACTCAATCGGAATCACTCAATCGGAATCAATCGCCATCATTCATCAAGGAATCTCTAGGAGCATCATGAGCATCGACACCCAGGCCTATCTGTTCGTGCATTTCATCGGCGAGGAACGCAATCCCACCGACGAACAGCTGTACTTCGCGCTGAGCCGCGACGGCGTGCATTGGAGGGATCTGCGCCCGGCCGGCAGTCCGGCGTTGACGTGGCTAGGCGGCGAGAAGGGCGTGCGCGACCCGCATATTGTGCGCGACCCACGTGGTGGATTCCACATTGTGGCCACCGATTTGAGCATCTATTACCGTGGCGGCTGGGGGCCGAACGATGGCGCCACCACGAATGGATCGACCGGCCTGGTGATCTGGGACTCCCCTGACCTGGTCCATTGGAGCGAGCCGCGCCTGGTGGACGTGGCCTCGAAGATTCCGGACGCTGGCATGGCTTGGGCTCCGGAGGCGAATTGGGATCCGGATCGCGGGCAGTGGATCGTGTTCTGGTCCACGAAGAGCAACGCCGAAAGCTCCGCGGATCCGTTGGCCAACGAGCTCGGCGATCCGACGAATGTGTATTATGCGACGACCGTTGATTTCAGGGTGTTCTCCGATCCGGTCAAGTGGATCGATCGTAAGAATGTGATCATCGATTCGACCATGCTGCGCGACGATGACGGCTGGTGGTACCGCGCGTCCAAGGACTCGGAAATCACCATCGAACGCACCCGTAACCCGTATGCGACGACCTACGAGGTGCTGCGCACCGACGACCCGAATGAGTGGTCGTATGTGGGCACGCTCACCGACATCTTCGGCAATGGCCGGTATTCCATGCACTACTTGGAAGGGCCGGAACTGTTCCGTTACAACGACGAAGACGTGAAGGTGGTCAACGGCAGGACCATGCCATTCGGCCTGATGTGCGACCAGTACGCGGAGTCCAAGGGCTACCTGTCGTTCCGCGCCGCCTCGCTCGCCTCGCATGATCCGGCCGATTGGCAGCGCGCAGACGATATCGATTTCGGCGCGCTGAAGAAGCGTCACGGCGCGATTCTGCCGATCACGGCCGCCGAATACGACGCCATCGAAACCGCCTTCGCCCTGTAGTCGGCGCGATTGTCCATCCGTCGCAACCGCTCAGGCGCGGCGGATGGCGAAGATGCGGGCGGACGGCTGCTTGGAGGTGGCCGCGTTGAGCCGGACCGTCTCGGGATCCATACGCTCGACGGTCCACGGCTTGGCGTCGGGCGCATGCTCGGGAACGGCCGGATTCGGGAAGATCTGCTCGATATGGCAGTCCTCGGACAGCGGCACGTTCACGGAAGGCGTGCCGCCGCGACGCCAGACAATGATGTAATCGCACGGATCGTCGTCCTCCGACGGGAGGAATGACGGATGGCGCAGACCGACGACGAGCCAATCGCCATCGAAATCAGGCAGACGGGCCGGCCAGAACGGCACCAATTCCTGCTGCTCGGTCAGCACACGGCGGTGCAAGGCCACCGCATCCCGCACCAAGGCAAGCCGATGCTCGTCCATGCGGTCAATGAATCCGGACAGGTACAGCCTGCCGAGTATGCCCGTGGCCAGCGTGAAGACGGCGGTCTCATCGTCCATCTCCTGCTGGGCGTAACCCCAGTTGCCTTGCTGTTCCGGCAGGATCGTCAGTCCGGCGCCGGCGGCGATCGCGGCGTAAATCAGCGGATCACACTGGTCGGAGGTGGATTGCAGGTCCAATCGTTGCAACTGCGCGTAATCGGCGCGCATCGCACCGGAACCGCAGTTTTCGATCATAACGTCCGGATGGCGGCGGCGCAGGTCGTCCAGCCAATCCAAATAGGCACGGCAGTGGCCGAGCAGGCCAGCGCCGGCGGATTCGGCGTCGAGATCAGTGCCGACGCCGGGGACGGTGTTGTAGTCGAATTTGAAGAAGACCGCTCCGAAATCGTCGATCAGCCGATCCACGGTGCGGGTGACGTGCTCGCGTGCGGCCGGCGAGCGGAAATCGAGCAGATAGCGGCCCGAATCGCAGACGCGCACGCCGTGGCGCTGGAAGAACGCGTCATCGGGCAGACTTTGGGCGAGCGGCGATTTCACACCGATCACCTCAGGCTCGAGCCACAATCCCAAGCCCATGCCATGCGCGCGGATGGTGTCGGCCAAACCCTTGAGTCCAGCTTCGCCGAAACGGTTCGTGGAGGCCTGCCATTCGCCGACCATGTCCCACCAACCGCCGTCCGTGCTGTCGTACCAGCCGGCGTCGATGCAGAAGATGTCCGCGCCGACGCGTGCCGCGCCCTCGACGAGCGGCAGCTCCTTCTCCAAGCGCGGGTCGCCGAACAGGGTGTTCATGTAATCGTTGTAGATGACGAGTCCCTGCGTGCGTTCGAACTGCTCGGAACGACCCAATTCGCGAGCCTTGGCGGCACGCAACGCACGGCGCTGCAATGTCATTTCGGCGACGGACTGCTGCCAATCGCCGGCCGAGATCGCGAAGGAGACCGGCACCGATTCGAAATCGTGGCCTTCACCCAGCTCCGTATACCAATGGTGGTCCTGATATTCCGGTCCGAACGCGCTGATGTGCAAACCGGGATCATCCTCACCGACCTCCCACTCCCACGGGCCATTGTGCTCGATCTGCCACATCACGGAGAAGTCACGCGATTGGCGGCGCGAGCCCTCGACCTGTACGATGCCGGCCGGCTCATGCACGCCGGTGCTCCATGTGGAGGCGGAGCTCATGGCGAATCGCGAGCTGGATTGGCCGGGATTGATGACTTGATTGCGATTGCGCACCGACACGTCGCGCAGTGGACGGCTGCGCCAATCGTTTTCCACCGCCCACGCGGAGTCTCCCCAGAATACGCGGGAATGGTCGATGCTGCCGCAGTTGACGCGCATCGGCACCGTCAGATTCAACGACGACACCGCCTCGATAGGCAGCGGGCGCGCGGAGCTCAACCGCGTGTAAGTGCGCACTGCGGACAGACCCGGGAACGCTTCGAATACGGAAGTGACTACCAGCCCAGCCGTGGCGTCGGCATGGCGGACGGTTTCCGGCGAGGGCTGCGCGGCGGCTTCGGCCCGTTCGGCGGCGGTCGGTTCGAACGCGCGCCCGTGCGGCTCCAGTTCCGCATACGAAGCGAATTGGACGATCTCCAAACGATATGGTTCGGCGGACCCTTCCTCCGGCTCGGAAGCGGCGGCCGAGACGAATCGCAATACGCTGCCCGCCACCGTGGCGATCAAGGTGAGGCGATTGTCCTGCGATCCGGTGTTGGCGGCACGCACTTCGACGATTGGACGCGGATCACGTTCCAGCACGGTTCTTCCATCGTCGGCAACACGGCCGCCGATGGGCCCCATGCCGCGGCCTGCAACGTTGCACAATCGGACGGGGGAATCGCCTGCCGTGTCGAACAGCATGGAAACCACGCCATTGCCCCATTCGAGACGCCCGTCCTCACGGGGACATACGAGGTTCATTGCACCTCCCGCATATTCTTCCGGCATCCCGTATGGCAACCCGTCCTCACGGGGACATACGAGGTTCATTGCACCGGCACCGCTTATCATCTTCGACTCCTCAACCGTGTTCAGATACCGCCTGATCATTGACGTGCATCGATTGACGTACCTGGTACTAGCTTAAGCGGTAAATGGGGCAAATCGCACGTGCGTGTCTACTCGAAGCGGAGATATGCGATGAACTTGACTGGCGCATCCTTGGTTTTGGTGATGTTGCCGAAACCAAGGACAGCCCCTTTGTCGGGCAGTCCCTTCGTCACTCGTCATGCTCACCCACGTAGGAACACCGTCATCTCGTTCTCGCCACGGTTGGCCCATGCGAAGTATGGAATCAGCGTGGCCGTCGTCGTCTTGCGTTCGGCGGGACGCCAATCATGGTACAACGCGGAGGTTTGCGCGGAGTCTTCCACTTCACGCCAAGCGGGAATCGTCAGCGTGGTCATCGGCATATCGACGGCGTCCACCTCGCCGAGCCCCTGCTCGTCCTGTGCGGCGGCGCCGGCATGGAAGACGATGCTATCAACAGACACGCAGGATGGATCGGATGCGATGCGCGCGGTATCGGCGTGCAGCAGATGCAGGTTCGCGCCATTATCGACACCTTCCGCGCAGTAGGCCAGCGGTCCGCGCACGAACGCCACCTTTCCGGCGTCCTCGCGCACGAGCGGATTCGCGGCGACCATGTGGACCGGCATCGGGAAATCGAAATCGACGACGTCGCCGTCATGCCATGCGCCGGTCAGATACAGGTATCCGTCTCTGATGACGCGGGAGATGTCGTCGCGGCCGCGCACGGTGACCGCATCGGAAGCGGTTTCGCCACCGGCCCAGGCGGGCAGACGGAGGGCGATCGTGAAAACCGCGTCCTTGGATGCATCGGAAGCAGAATCGCCTGCATCAAAGCCCACCGCGACGGATCCCTTGCCGGACCAGGGCATATCGGACATGACGTCAAGGCGCACATCGGTGCCGGAAAGCCTGGCATGGACGCCGCCGCCCATATACAGATGCACATACAGGGTGGATGAGTCGTCTCCGATCGTGTAGGCGTACTGCTGCACGTCCTCCACGATGCGTGCGATGTTCGGCGGGCAGCAGGCGCATCCGAACCACTTCTGGCGCACCGGCTTGACGTGCGCCTTGCGTTCATCGCGATGGCATGCCTCGGGCACCACTTCGAGCGGGTTCACGTAGAAGAAGCTTTTGCCATCGAGTGCCATGCCGGCGAGCGTGGTGTTGTACAGCGCCGATTCCATGACGTCCGCATATTCGGATTTCGGCTGGATTTCCAGCATGCGGCGGGCGAAGAACGCGAGCGCGATGGCGGCGCAGCTTTCCGAATAGGCGGTGTCGTTCGGCAGATCATAGTCGAAGGAGAAGGCCTCCCCCATGTGTGTGGCGCCGATACCGCCGGTGATGTAGATCTTCCGGTCGACGATGTTGCGCCATAGTCGTTCGCAGGATGCCAGCAGGTCGGAGTCGCCGGTCAGGCGTGCCACGTCGGCGGCTCCGGCGTAGAAGTAGGCGGCGCGGACGGCGTGTCCGAGGGCCTCCGTCTGTTCCGTGATCGGCTTGTCGGCCTGGTAGTAGGCGTAGTTCTGCTCGCGCGGCGCGTAGTTGCGGCCGTCCTCCCGGGCGCGGCGGCGATCTTCGAGCTCGAAATAGAGCGGCTGCCGGCCGCGTTGGCGCACGAAGTATTCGGCGAGGTCGGCATAGCGCTGTTCGCCGGTGGTCTCGGCGAGTTTGACGAGTGCCATTTCGGCGATTTCGTGCCCGGGATAGCCGTGCAGCTTGCCGTCGGCGGTGCCGAATCGGGAATCGATGTAATCAGCGAAACGGCAGGCCGCGTCAAGCAGCTTGCGTTTGCCGGTGGCTTGATAGTAGGCGATAGCGCCTTCGGTCAGGTGGCCGAAGCAGTACAGCTCATGGTGGTCCTTCAGGTTGGTGAAGTGCCGGTCCATGCCGTTGAGGATGTAGTAGGTGTCCAGGTAGCCGTTGTCGAGCTGCGCCGCGCAGACGATATCGATGGCGGTGTCGGCGGTCGCTTCAAGGTCAGCGTCCGGGTGGTGGGTCAGCGAGTAGCCGACCGCTTCGATCCATTTGGAGAAATCAGTGTCTTGGAACACGAAGCCGTAGAACTTGTCGGGATCGGGGTGCGCCGGGTCGTCCGGCAGGGCTTCGAAGCCGCGGAACGTGTATTTCGGCGGCACAAAGGCCTTGCCTTCCTTGTGGTGTTCTGCGTTCTGCGCGGCGGCGGCCTTGAAGTTGTGCATGCAGTAGCTGGGTGCGGCGCCGGGAACGTTGTCGTTCAGCGCGTTCCACTGGTAGGGAATCACCTGGGTGCGCACGAGTTCCTGCCGCGATGCCCAGAACGGATCGGTGACGGTGGCGTCGCGCAATGCGATTGGATGGCTGGTGCGATTGGTGGTAGTCATGAGTGCAAGCGCTCCTTAGTGCATCGTTGTCTTGTTAACGCTCACAATCCATTATTCCACGGGTTGCTCCAAAGTACATTCCGCATGGCGGCATGTCCGACGGGAATCCCACCGCGGCAGCCGGCCCAAGATGGCCGCGCATTGGCTGCACGACCGTTGGGCAGGCATTTCGGATTGCGGATATACGGGCCAGGAAGTATGGAAGCCTGCCGCCGGAGGGCTGGCGCCGGCTACTCAGACCTTGATCATGGCGTACTGCGATTCGTAGAGCCGATAGTAGGCGCCATGACGGGCGAGCAGCTCGGCATGGTTGCCCTGTTCCACGATCTGACCGTGGTCGATGAAGCAGATTTCATCCGCGTTCTCGATGGTGGAAAGCCGGTGCGCGATGATGAAGCTCGTGCGTCCCTTGAGCAGATGGTTCAGACCGGCCTGCAGCGCCTCCTCGGTACGCGTGTCGATATTCGACGTGGCCTCGTCGAGAATCAGGATGCGCGGGTCGGCGAGCAGCACGCGCGCGAACGCGATGAGCTGGCGTTGGCCCGCGGACAGGGTCGAGCCGCGCTCCTCCACCACGGTGTCGTAGCCGTCTGGCAGTTCCATGATGAATTCGTGCGCATGCACGGCCTTGGCAGCGGCCACGATCTCCTCGTCGGTGGCGTCCAGTTTGCCGTAGCGGATGTTGTCCATCACCGTGCCGGTAAAGAGGCTCACGTCCTGGAGGATGATGCCCATGGAGCGGCGCAGGTCCGGTTTGCGTATCTTGGTGATGTTTATCCCGTCGTAGCGTATCTTGCCGTCTGCCAGGTCGTAAAAGCGATTCACGAGATTCGTGATAGTAGTTTTGCCTGCGCCGGTGGCACCTACGAAGGCGATTTTTTGCCCGGGATCGGCGTACAGACTGATATCGTGCAGCACCAGCTTGCGTCCGTCATAGCTGAAGTCCACGTGGTCGAAGACGACGCTGCCCTGCACCGGCGTATAGGTAAGGCTGCCGTCGTGGTGCGGGTGCTTCCAGGCGTAGACGTCGCCGTCGGCACACTCTACCAGCTCCCCGTTCTGCTCCCGGGCCCGGACCAGGGTGACATAGCCCTCGTCGCGCTCAGGCTCGTTGTCCATGAGCTCGAAGATGCGTCCCGCGCCGGCAAAGCCGAGAACGGCGCTGTTCATCTGCTGGGCCGTCTGGGTTATGGAGGAGGTGAACTGCCGTATGAGGCCCAGGAAGGAGATGAGGGTACCCAGCGTGGTTGAGAACATGCCCTGACCGAAGAGGGCCATGGCACCGCCGACAATGGCTACGGTCAGGTATTGCAGGTTGCCGAAGCCGGACATGACGGGCATCATGGCCCCGGCGGCCCCGTTGGCGCGCAGAGTGTTGGAGTAAAGCTCCTCGTTCAGCTCCCGAAGCCTTGCTTTGGCCGCTTCCTCGTGGCAGAAGACCTTGACTACCTTGAGCCCGCCGAACATCTCTTCTATATAGCCGTTCACCGCGCCTGTGGAGTCCTGCTGGCGTGAAAAATATTTGCTGCTGTAGCGCACCATCGCGCGCGCCGTGAGCACCATCACCGCAGACAGCGCCGCGACTATCGCCGTGAGTATGAGATTGAAGCGCAGCATGAAGCAGAAGGCGAAGAGGATGGTCACGAGTGAGGATATCATCATGGGCAGGCTCTGCGCGATGAATTGCCGGAGGGTGTCCGTGTCGCTGGTGTAGACGCTCATAATGTCGCCATGGGTGTGGGAGTCGAAGAAGCTGATGGGGAAGGTCTGCATCTTCACGAAGAGATCGTCACGTATCTCCTTGAGCACTTTCTGGCCTACGATTGCGATGACACGGTTGGAAAAGAGCGTTCCGAGCGCGCCCGCCAGATAGACTGCGGCCATGACGAGGACGATGCGCAGCAGGCCGCCGAAGAGGTCCTCGCCCGTCTCGACCATCTCGAGTATGTAGTCGTCGATGATGACCTGCATGAGGGAGTTGCCCACCATCGCGGCCACGACGCTAATGAGGATGCAGATAATGACTAGGGCAAACTCCCGCTTGTGCCTTGCCGTTATGTATTCCATGAGCCGGGCCATGGTGCCCTTGCGGGACTTATTCATCCTCGCCGCCTCCTTTCTGCTGGGAGTCATAGACCTCCCGGTATATCTTGTTGCTTCGGAGCAGCTCCTCATGGGTACCGATGGCGTCGATACGGCCGCCGTCCATGACTATTATCTTGTCGGCATCCTCAACGGAGGAGATGCGCTGGGCTATGATGATCTTCGTCGTCTCGGGCATGAATTCCCGCAGGGCGCGGCGAATGAGGGCGTCGGTCCTGGTGTCCACGGCGGAGGTGGAGTCGTCCAGGATGAGTATTTTGGGCTTTTTCAGCAGCGCGCGGGCGATGCACAGGCGCTGCTTCTGCCCGCCGGAGACGTTGGTGCCGCCCTGCTCGATATAGGTGTCGTAGCCCTCGGGGAACTGGCTGATGAAGGGGTCGGCCTGGGCCATTCTGCAAGCCTCGACCAGCTCCTCGTCTGTGGCATCCGGGTCGCCCCAGCGGAGATTCTCCTTGATAGTCCCGGCAAAGAGCACGTTTTTCTGCAGCACCATGGCCACGGCATCGCGCAGGGCCTCGATGTCGTACTCCCGGACGTCACGGCCGCCTACCTTCACGCTGCCGACGGTGGCGTCGTAGAGCCGCGGTATGAGCTGGACGAGGGAGGACTTGCCCGAGCCCGTGCCGCCTATGATGCCTATGGTTTCGCCGGATTCTATGCGCAGGTCGATGTCGGAAAGGCAGAGCTTCCCGGCGTCGCCCACGTAGCTGAAGCCTACGTGCTCAAAGACGATCTCGCCGTCGCGTATCTCCGTCGCCGCGCGTTCCGGAGCGGCTATGCCCGGCTGCTCGGATAAAATCTCGCGTATGCGGCTGACGGACTCGCGCGACATCATGAGCATGACGTATATCATCGAGAGCATCATGAGGGACATGAGTATCATCATGGAATAGGTTATGAGGTTCTGCAGCTCACCGGTCGTCATGGGTATGCCGGCGAGAACAGTCCCGTTCGAGGAGCCTACAATGGCCTTGGCACCCAGCCAGGCGATGAGGGTGAGGCAGGTGTAGATACCCATCTGCATCAGGAAGGGATTGAAGGCAATGGTCATCTCCGCCTTTGTGAAGTCGCGGCGGAATATGGGGTGCGTCACGCGGGCGATGACCATGAGACAGCAGAAGAGGACGGGAATGACGACCAGGTAGAGGAGCCCTATCTGCCAGTTCGTCGCAAAAGCCATGATGAGGGCGCAGACGATGGAGATGGGTGCCTTTGCGGCCACGCGCAGTATCATCATGACGGCGTTCTGCACGTTCATGACGTCCGTCGTCATGCGCGTGACGAGGCTGTTGGTGGAGAATTTGTCGATGTTCGCAAAGGAAAAGTCCTGAATGCGGCTGAAAATCCCGTCCATCAGGTTCCGGGAGAGCCCGGCCGCGGCCCGGGTGGAGCTGAGGCCCGCCACAGTGCCGAGCACTAGGCACAACAGCGCGAAAAGCAGCAGCCGCAGGCCGTAGGCCCAGATGGTGTCCATCCCCGTGCCGGAGGCCGAAAGCTCGTCGATGAAGCGGCCTATGGTCAGGGTGAGGAAGAGCTCGCCTACGGCCTCCAGCGCCACGAGGACGGGCGTCAGCACGGCGTCTCTCCTGTATTCGCTCGGGTGTTTTAAAAGCTCTATCATTTCTGGATATACATCCTCCTTCATGCGATAATAACAGCCGGCCGGCAGGATGCCGCCCGGCAGAGGCCGTCAGGCCTCCATGGATGTATTATAAGGTTTTTTCCTTGAAAGTGAATTCAGACTATATTATTATAAATAAGTAAATCTTATTAATTTAAGAGGGGGGCGAGGGGGATGAACACCATGCAGCTGGCCTGTTTTCTGACCGTGGCGGAGACGCTGAGCTTTGCCCGGGCGGCGGAGCAGCTCCACGTGACCCAGCCCGCTGTCACACAGCAGATACACTCCCTGGAGTCGGAGCTGAACACGCAGCTCTTCCGCCGCACGACCAGGACGGTGGAGCTGACGCAGGCGGGCCTGATTTTCCTGGGGGACGCAAAGCTGATGCTGGAGATTTCTCAGCGGGCCAGGCTCCGCGCGGAGCACGCCGTCGAGGATTTGCGGCAGCCTTTCGTCATCGGCTGCCACGCAGACGCGGACGTGTTCCGCCTCGCGGAGCCCCTGCGCCGCATGGCCGGGCGCTTTCCGGACCTCTACCCCGTTTTCCAGGTCGTACCCTTCCGCCACCTCTACCAGCGGCTGCTGGAGGAGACGGTGGACGTGGTCGTGGCCTTCCGGGAGGGCGGGCTGAGGAAGTCTATCCGCTACCGGGAGCTGGCAAGGCCCGGTCTGGTGGCCCTTGTGGATCCCGGCCACCCCCTGGCCGGGGCGGGGGAGGTCGAGTTTGCCTCCCTGCGGGAGCATCCCATAGTCGCCCTCAGCCCCCAGCGCTGCCCGGAGGGCTACAGGGGGCAGATCCACGCCCTGCTGGACGGCCTGCCGCCGGACCGGGTCTACTTCTGCGAGTCCGTGGAGACCGCCGCCGTCCTCGCCGAGGGCGGCTTCGGCGCCGCTGTCGTGCCGGACCTCTTCCGGGGCCGGGAGCCGGGGCTCGTGCTCCTGCCCATAGCGGAC
>ENA-OPBO01000755-OPBO01000755.1-human-gut-metagenome-genome-assembly--contig:-NODE-755-length-26008-cov-5.457442_pt1 | contig 26008 bp, 22 predicted proteins | sample MGYA00241071_ERZ501458 | MGnify/ENA primary metagenome ERZ501458 (study PRJEB25962, sample SAMEA2042509) | human gut metagenome | biome: human gut; feature: human-associated habitat; material: faeces... | reverse complement strand
TGTTTTACTCAAATTTTTCTTGTGTCTCCCTCTTGACTTATTACCATTGGACTTTCTTCAAAAATAGAACAGCCAAAGCCCCAACAAGCAATTTCCGGGCGGTCATATCTTTTACATGGGGATTGATACCCAATACCCGAACCCATAAACCGGGGGCGCTCATGTTGTCGCTGTTGCCCTGCCATCATCAGCACCGGTGGGGCGGTTCCGGTGGACGGGCCATCAGGCCCGTTTCGGCTTAAAGATCATGAACATATTCATAAACGGAAGTGTTTTCTGATTCCAGAATGTACCGGTACGCTTCATCAATATCTTTACAATCAACCGGTTCGGTACTGTTGTTATGAATGTCATGCACCGGCCACAAATCGGAATGGGGATTTTCATAGGCGTCCTTTTCAATTTCCGGGGTTGCCGGGTAAACACGGAAGCGGCGAATGGTCTGTTCATCATAAAAGCGATTCGGTTCCTCAAAACCATCCAGCAAATTGTAAAAAAACTTCATATCTCATATACCCCTTTCGGTGTCTTATTTGCTTTTGCCGTGTCCTTTAGGACACCATCATAGTATCACACCCCTTGTCGCTTGTCAACCCCATTTGTAGATTAAAAGAAACTTTTTTTGTTTTTTCGCTTTAGGGGTTGCAAAAAAGACACATTGCGGTTATACTGTTGTTACTAACCGTGAAAGGGGTGTTGATGTGGCTGATTTGACTATGGGCCAAAAAATCAAGGCTTTGCGTGAAGAAAATAATCTTACTCTTGAACAGGTGGGCAATGCTGTTGGCGTAGGTAAAAGCACCGTTCGGAAATGGGAAAATGGGATTATTGCCAATATGCGCCGTGATAAAATAGCAGACTTGGCGAAAGTTCTTCACACCACACCGGCCTATTTAATGGGCTGGAAAGAAGAAGTTGAATTGGATAACCTATTTAGAATTGAAAAGCGAAAGTTCCCATTACTTGGGAACATTGCTTGTGGAACCCCTATCTTTGCCAACGAAGAAAAGGAACTGTATGTGGAAGCTGGTACAAACATTCATGCTGATTTCTGCTTGAAGGCCAAGGGTGATTCCATGATCGGGGCCAGAATCTATGACGGGGATATTGTGTTCATCAGAAAACAGGAAATGGTGGATGATGGTGAAATTGCCGCTGTCCTGATTGGTGATGAAGCCACATTGAAGCGTGTTCAATATAATCCTGAAGAAAACGAACTGTTGTTGTTCGCTGAAAATCCAAAGTATAAAACCATGCGTTACACAGGCGAAGAACTGAATCATATCAGGATTCTTGGAAAAGCCGTAGCCTTCCAAAGTGATATTAGATAGAAGGTGGCTGGATGAAGAAGTTTTTGAAAGGCTTTGGAATCTTCTTTTTCAGTTTCGGGTTTATCGTCTACACAATCATGTTTTTTACGGAAGCGCCAGAACTCCGCCCCGTGTTCATCATAATGGATGTCATTATGGGGTTCTTCCTGTTCCTGCTTCTGCGAAAAAGAAAGCCAAAACAGAAGGCCCCACCCAAAACAGAACCCGCCGTTCAGGTTCATTCCAATCTGAACCCGGAACGGGCTATTAAATCCATGCCGGGGGCCTACACCGTAGCAGAAGCCAAAAACCATGTGCGGATTGTTCAAGATTGTTTGAACATCTTTGAAAAGACGAAGAACCTTGAAACATTCTTTTCCCGCTATGAATATGGTATGCAAATAGCCCTGACGGTGGATCAAGCGGCCAAGGCCGGGATCATCCCTTACACATCTGATCTTCCAGCTTCTTTCTTCAAGGCGGCTGATAGTCAGAAAGAACGGGTTTTGTTAGATTCCTATTCCGATCAGAAAGCCAAGATCGATGAATTGAAAACCGCAAAGGCCAAAGCCACCCATTGGAACCGGTATCTGAACACCCTGAAAGAATACGAAGATCAATATTCCATGAACCCTGATTCTGAATATCCTGAAATTCTGGAACAGGTCAAAGGTGAACTTGCCAAACTCGATCTGTCCACATCCGTTCCGCCGTCCAATCCCTGAAAACACAGGAAAATCAAGGCTTTGGAACAGGTGGAACAGATAAAGCGCCGGTTCTCTATATACTCTTTTTCTTTTATATATTTTTTTATCTACTCTTTGAAGTAATATAATATCCGTTCCAAGTGTTCCATTCTCTCAAAGCCGCACCCCGCAAGGATTTTAAGCGGAACGGATATGGAACAAATGCAAAAAAAAATGACCGCCCCCGGTCTTGCACACCGGAAGCGGTCAGGCGAAACAAACCCTTTTGAAGTTAATGTTTCAAACGCCTTTGAACATTATATCACATGGGGTTTAGCTTTGCCATACCCAATTTTGAAAGTTCAGGTGATATAATGCGAAATCCAAACGGGTATGGAACGGTTGCAAAGCTATCAGGCCAACGCCGCCGCCCATATATTGTGAAGAAAACCATAGGTTGGAATGACAAAGGCCATCCCATCTATGACATCATCGGCTATGCTGAAACCCGTGAAGCCGGGAACATCATGCTTGCTGAATACAACCGTGATCCTTGGGATGTTGACCGGGCCAAGATCACCCTTCAACAGCTTTTTGACCTCTGGAAAGAAAAGAAGGCCCCGAAGCTGGGTGAATCCAATCGTTCTTCCCTCTGTTCAGCGTTCAAGCATTGTTCAGCGTATGTGAACAAACCTTACAAGCAACTGCGATCCTACCAAATGCAAGAAACCATTGATGGTTGTGGGAAAGGGTATAGCACCCAAGCGGCCATCAAGAACCTGTGGGGCCACCTTGACCGGTTCGCCCTTGAAATGGATATAATAAACCGGTGCTTCTCCGAACTTCTGACTTCTGATCCAATACCGCCCACCAGCCGCCTTCCGTTCACCAACGATGAAATCAAAACGGTGTGGGAACATCAGTCTGATCCTTGGGTTGATACGGTTTTGATCTTGCTATATTCCGGGTGGCGTATCTCTGAATTTTTGAACCTGAAACCTGAAGATATAGACTTGAAGGAAGGCACGATGAAAGGCGGCACCAAAACGAAGGCCGGTAAAAACCGCATTGTTCCCATCCATCCAAAGATCAGGCCCTTGATTGAACGGCGGCTTGCCGAAGGTGGCCCCCGGCTGATCAGCTACAATGGGAAGATTTGCAATCAAACCCAATACCGGATATTTTGGGCGGATATTATGAAGGCCCTGAAGCTGAATCATACCCCGCACGAATGCCGCCACACCTTTGAAACCAAATTGGATAGCGCCGGGGCCAACCGGAAATGTATTGATTTGCTCATGGGTCATGTGTCCAAGGACACGGGAAACCGGGTCTATAATCACAAGACTTTGGACGAACTGAAGGCCACCGTGGAACTGATTCCATAGGGTTCAAACCGGTGAACATTTTGGGCCGCTGAACGCTGAACTATGCACACATTAGTAACAAGAAAACCCCGAACCCATGAAAAATCAAGGGTTCGGGGTTCGTCTGTTTTTATTGTACCGTATGCTCCTGTTCTCGTCGAATCTACACGTTCAATTGGCTACTCCTTTGAGACTGCTGTAGCAGATATTATCGACAACAGCATCAGTGCGGGTGCCACAGACATCCGTGTATGTTTCATGTCCAAAGATCCGCAATGGCTGTGTATCGAAGACAACGGGTGTGGAATGTCCGAGTCTGAATTAGAGACAGCCATGCGCTACGGAAGCCATAGTCCCAGCGATGTTAGAAGCAAGGATGACCTGGGACGTTTTGGTCTTGGCCTGAAAACAGCCTCCCTGTCCCAGTGCAGGAAGGTCACTGTTATGAGCAAGCGAGATGGGCAAATCGTAGCTGCCTGTTGGGATTTGGATTATATCATTCAGACCGGAGAGTGGTCCTTACAATTATGGTCCGGGGAAGAGGTCAAAAACTTGCCTGGTCATTTGTTTCTGGAAACTAATGAGTCTGGCACAGTGGTTCTGTGGCAGAAATTTGATCGTCTCCAACAAGAGTCTGTAAATGTTCAACAGACTTTCGATGAAAAAATTGAACTGACAAGGAAGCATATTGCTTTGGTGTTTCATCGGTTCCTGAACGCAGAAGGTGTTGGTAATCGCATCAGCATTACTTTCAATGGTGATCCGGTAACCGGAGCTGACCCTTTCCTGACCCGTCATCCGGCCACGCAGCCTATGACGGAGCAGCTTTTGAGGGTAAACGGAGAGGAGATTCGGGTTAAGCCCTATATCCTTCCCTTTGCCAGCAAGCTGAGTGCAAAGGACATTCGAAGCATCGGCGGCACTGATGATTTACGTCAGCAACAGGGGTTTTACATATATCGAAACCGCCGACTGATTATCTGGGGTACGTGGTTTCGCCTGATCCGGCAGAACGAGTTGGGCAAGTTGGCTCGAGTCAGGGTGGATATTCCCAACTCGCTGGATTCCATCTGGGAAATCGACATCAAAAAATCCACAGCTGCGTTGCCATCATTCATTAAAAAGAATTTGGCAGATATCGTTCGTCATGCAGTTGGTCGTAGCGAACGAGTGTATCGTTATCGGGGAAGAAACATTCAAACAGATGCATTGACACATATCTGGGAGCCTTTCGATCAAAGAGGAGTTTTCCGTTACAGAATCAACAGGGATGTCCCCATCTATAAAATGTTGGAAGACCACATGGATGAGGGAGGACTGTCTTTACTGGATGCCTTTTCCAAGATGCTGGAGGATTCTTTTCCCTACGCAGATGTTTACTATCATCTCGCAAAGAATGAGTCCGACATAACCGGCCATACTATGGAATTTGATGCTGCCTATGAGATTGCAGATCAAATGGTTCAGCAAATTATATCAGGGGGCGGAGACTTGCCTCAATTTCTGAGAACAATGGATCAGGTGGACTTCTTCGTAAAATATCCAGAAGTAGTTTCAAAAATCCGGGAGGTATATGCAGATGACTGAAAACCAGCAAAAGGTAATCGGACAAACCCTGATGCAGTTTAGTGCAGACACTACAGTTACAGAGGAGGCACTCATCAACTGCGTGAATGTTTTTTCGATGATAAGCCCATTGACGGATGCAGAAAAAGAAGAGGTCATTCGGGAACTGCAGTCCAGACTGGCTGTGCGGATTGACCGGGGAGCCTGTGTTCGGGAAAAGAACCACATTCCTTGGTACAATGCAGCAAAAGCATCGATTACACCCTCTTTTTGGAGTCGCTACCGTTTGCATCTTCAGAAAGAACAGGGGTGGAATACCAAACTTCTGGATGAGTTGGATCGCTCCTCAGATGAGATCATGGATCTTCTGGGAAATCCCAAACAGTCAGAAGGTTTCCAGCGTCGAGGGCTTTGCATAGGGGATGTACAGTCTGGAAAGACTTCGAATTACATTGGACTGATCAATAAAGCAGCAGATGCCGGATACCGTGTCATCATCCTGCTGACTGGTGTCATCGAGAAACTCCGCCGTCAGACGCAGGGGCGTATCGACACAGGCTTCATTGGTTTGGACAGCACTGCTTTCACCCGTGACAACAAGAACGATGTATGGGTTGGTGTCGGGTGTATTGATCCCAGTGTCAGCGGCTGGGCGGTTACATCCACATCCGGTGACTTCAATACTGCTACTGCCAATAAAATCGTAGGGCGGTTAAACAACATCAGTGCTCCCGTTATATTCGTTTTGAAAAAGAACAAGAGCGTGTTGGAAAAGCTGGAGCAGTGGCTTCGTTTCTACAATGCCAACAATGCAACAAAAACGATTGACCTTCCTATGCTGCTTATCGATGATGAGGCGGATAATGCGTCGGTCAACACCAGAGATGCTGACGCTCCCACGGCAATTAACGCAGCGATTCGTAAGTTGCTTTACCTGTTTATAAAAGCAAACTATGTAGGATTTACAGCAACACCTTATGCCAACATCTTTATCGATCCGGATTCTGAGACTGAAATGCTGAAGCATGACTTGTTTCCCAGTAATTTCATCTACGCTTTAGAGGCGCCGTCCAACTATATCGGCGCAAGAGATATTTTCCAGGAGAATGCTCCATACGCATACCTGTTGAAACCCAATGACGACTGTGAACTGTATTTGCCTATCAAACACAAAAACGGCTCAATCATGAGCGCATTTCCGCCAAGCCTCCTTGATGCAATCGCTTCATTCTTTATTGCAAATGCAGTACGTGATTTGCGCAGTCATGAGAAAACCCACCGAACCATGATGGTCAATATTTCCCGATTTATCAGTGTTCAGAATCAAATTGCTGATTCGGTGGACGCATTCGTGCGGAATGCCCAGCGGGAAATCCAGAACTACTATCTTCTCGGCAATGCTGCTCTGGGATACGATACATTCAAGTTGTTGAAAGATGTCTTCGACAAGCACTTCTCGATAATCCCTGACTTTGAGTTTTCGTGGGATGAGATTCAACGTGCATTGAAGGATGCCGTTATGCCCATTACAGTACGTGTCATCAACGGTGGCAATGCTCCGAAAAATCTCAACTATGATGAGGTTGAGGATGGCCTGCGCCTGATTGCAGTGGGTGGGCAAAGCCTCTCCCGCGGGTTAACATTGGAGGGCCTTTGCGTCAGTTATTTCTACCGCAATTCCATGATGTATGACACGTTGATGCAGATGGGACGCTGGTTTGGTTATCGTGGAGGGTATGATGACATCTGCCAGGTCTGGATGCCAGATTCGGCAATTACATGGTACAGCTACATATCAGAAGCTACAGACGAACTGCGACGTGAAGTACGCCGTATGCAACAGGCAAACCGTACACCGGAGGACTTTGGACTTTGTGTCCGTTCTGATATTACAGCACTTCTGGTAACGGCCCGAAACAAGATGAAGAGTGCACAGGACTACCGTATGACAGTCAGTTTGAGCGGGCGTGTGGTGGAAACACCATACATGCATAGAGATGCAGCCATACTTCAGAGGAATGCAGAACTTACTGTGGAGTTTCTTGAAAAACTGAAGGACAGCTATACTTTACACAAGGATGATCCGGAGCTTGCGCTTAAAGCTCCCCAGTATTTGAATGTTAAGAAAGGGGATATTCTGGATTTTCTGAGTATGTATTCCAGCCACGGTATGAATACAGATTTCCATACTGACGAACTTATACATCTCATAGAGAAAAATACAGATGGCACTATGGAGCTGTGGGATGTCACGATTGCCGGTGGTAAAGGAAAAGAGGTTGAGTTTCCGGGTTTCAAGGTAAACGCTGTCACCAGAGGCTTTGCTATACGGGACGAAAAAGGCGGAGCATTGCAAATGTCCGGAAAGAACTCCAGGCTGGGTAGCCGAGACCATGCCAAGGGAGGTTTGACCGAAGATACAGCAAAGGAAATTGAGGCAAGAGAACGTACCCGTGTTGGTACAGATAAAGAGTTGTCACAAGGCGCTTATTTTAAAAGCGGAATTAAAAGAAATCCGTTGCTGGTCATATATCCTGTGGAATTGGCTGCAAAACGGGATGATCCGGATACCCGTAAACCGGCTGTGATTCACGCAACCCCGGTACCTGTTATCGGGTTGAGCATTGGAATCCCGATTATTGATGGGAAAGAACCGCAGACATTCACCTATAAAATCAATGTCGTCAAATCTCGAGAACTGTTTGGCGTGGATGGTGACGATTTTGAAGAAATTGACGAAACCATAACGGAGGATGCCACATGAAAAGTTCCCGGGAACTGTTTAACGGCCTTTCTGCGATAGACTCTTTCCAACGCGTAGACCCCGGCCATTTGCTGGATTTGTATTGTGGCTACGACCAGATGCACCGTTATACGCTGTTGCTGATCAGTCCTGTGGAGCCCAAAAACCTGATTTCCTCCAAAGTGATAGATGTCACGGTAGGAAAACGTACCACAGATGGCAGATGGGCGCTTTCCTTTTCGCTGTTGGACAATAAATTTAAGGATTTGTTCCTGCAATTTTGTGATGACATGATTATGGCATCGCAGGCGCTCAAGGATCCAGCCAACGGCCCGGAGTTTATATGCATGCGTTACATCAGCTGGCAGGAAATGCTTTCGGCATCCAGAGGCGATCTTCTTTCTAAATCAGAAATCAAAGGATTGATTGGTGAGATGGTTTTCCTTCGGGATGTGCTGATTCCGCGGTACGGGAAAGAGATATCTTTACAGGCGTGGATGGGGCCAAAAATGGCGGACCAGGATTTTGTGCTCCCGGATACCTGGTACGAGGTCAAGGCAACCACAAGCGATGCGGAGCAGATACGGATATCTTCGATTGAACAGCTGGACTGTGCTGTTGAGGGTACACTGGTCGTTCTGGCGCTTGATCAGACCAGCGCGATAGATAAACAGCAACTCACTGCAAACAGCCTTTTCTGGGAGTTGATGGGCAGCATGGGAACAGATGTGCTCAAGGCCGCTTTCAGCAACCTGTTGCTGAAGATGGGGTTCTACCCTCGGCCGGAGTATGAAGAGTATGCCTGGCGTTTGAATGGGATTCGCCAGTATCGCGTTGACAGAGATTTTCCGTGTCTGCGGCGGGCAAATGTACAGGCCAGTGTGGTGAATGCTACTTGGTCCCTGGCACTCTCTGCAATAGAAAGCTGGCTGAAGGAGTGACCTCCATATGGATGTGAATGAATTTCGGGCAGATATGCTGGAAGAAGTCCATTTGAATGCTACCATGAATGGAACTACGCCACACGAGGAGTTTCTTGCACTGTATGTCTCTGCTCTCACCGATGCGGAGGAACTTGAAGATTTTGAGCAAATTGCATTCGAAGGCATTGGATCCAACAGACGCAATATCCAAGTCGATGGTTATTGTTTTGATGAACTGGACAACTGTCTGGAAATTGTAATCAGTCCGTTTTCTGACAGTGTTGCTATCGAGACTCTTACAGCCACGGGAGCAAACACCTGGTTTCGACGCGCCCAAGCGTTTGTAGAGGAATCACGCTCCGGTTTTCTCCTGAAAAACGCTGAGGAAAGCTCTCCCGGTTATGGACTTGCAGTGGACATTAAAAACCGATATGCCCATGTATCCCGTTTCAAATTTTTTATTTTGACAGATATGGTAATGAGCAGTCGTATCAGTGAAATTGCCGGTACGGAGATTGATGGCATCCCGGTGGAATATCACATTTGGGATATTGCCAGGTTGCAGGCGTTACAGGCATCCAAGTCTGGAAAAGAAGATGTTGTTATTCATCTGAAAGATTTTTGGGAAAACGGCATTCCCTGCCTGGAGGCGGGGCGTACCAGTGAGTATACAGCCTACCTTTGTAATATTCCAGGGAAAGTGCTTGCTGACCTTTATAATACATATGGTGGCCGGCTTCTGGAAGGGAATGTCCGCTCCTTTTTGACTGTGAAAGGGAAAATCAATAAAGGTATCCGCAATACAATTCTCAATGAGCCGAGTATGTTCTTTGCCTACAACAATGGTATTGCAGCCACAGCGTCGGAGGTAGAGCTGGAGGAGTCTCAGTCCGGGACTTCGATTGTGGGAATTACGGGTCTGCAAATCGTCAATGGCGGTCAAACTACAGTGTCATTGGCAACTGCACTTCTGGATGACAAAGATCGAGCTGATGACTTGAGAAACATCTTTGTTCCCATGAAATTGTCCGTAGTCACACCCGAAAAGGCAATAGGTCTGATTCCAAATATCGCCAAGTACGCAAATGCTCAAAACAAGGTCAGCGATGCAGACTTCTTTTCCAACCATGCATTCCACATCCGTATGGAGGAGTTTTCCAGACGCTTGATTGCACCGGCTGTTATGGGCAACCAGTATGGTACGGTCTGGTACTATGAGCGAGCGCGTGGCCAGTATCGCCAGGAACAAGCGCATATGACAAAAGCCGAAAAAAACAGGTTTCTAGCCAGAAACCCGAAGTCACAGATGTTTACCAAGACAGATCTCGCAAAATATCATGAGTTATACAGGATGCTTCCTCATCAGGTTTCAACCGGAGCTCAAAAGAACTTCATGAAATTTGCGAATTGGGCGACGGAAGAGTGGGAAAAACATGACACCATCTTCAATGAGGATTTTTTCAAGCGCATTGTTGCGCTTGACATCCTGTTCAAGAAAACAGACACCATTGTGAAGAACGCACCTTGGTATGAATTGGGCTATAAGGCACAGGTGGTGGCCTATACATTGTCAATGGTTCTCTATGTGATTCAAAAGGAACATTCGGATATGGCTTTTGACTTCCGCGGTGTATGGAATCGCCAGAATATCACCCATGCCACAGAGTTGCAAATGTCGGAGATAGCACAGAAAGTTTATGAATACCTGACTGACCCGAGACGTGAGGTTCAGAATGTTACGGAGTGGGCCAAACGTGAAGCTTGCTGGAAAGGCGTCAAAGCACTTCCGGTCGCACTAAGGGATGATTTTGTCGCGGAACTGGTTCCTGTTTCTGCCCTGAAAGAAGCTGAAAAAATGGCCAGAGAGATTCAGAAGCAGGATAACAAGGTGTCTGCTATGGTGACCGTAGCCGAGTATGGAACAGAAAACTGGAAATCTTTGCTGAAATGGGGTATAGAAAATCATGTGCTGACACCGGTGGATATTTCTTTTGTGAAGACGGCTATTGCAATGGAGCAGGGTAAGTTTCCATCGGAAAAACAGTGCATAAAAATAATGCAGATTTTGGAAAAGGCCAGAACAGAGAGTTATCCCGGTTGAGCAGGGCGCTGCAATTCCGACACAAGGTTATCCATCAAACGATTAAAGTCATTCTCGATTTCACATTCCCACAGGATGAGGACTTTCCATCCGGCAGCCTCCAGTTCCTGCTGGTGTTTTGAGTCGTTCTGTATATTTTTCTCAAACTTCTCGAGCCAAAATTCCCGATTTGTATTGGGCGTGGTACAATTTTTGCAACCTGCATGACGATGCCAGTAACAACCGTGTATAAAGATTACAGTTTTATATTTGGGCAGTACAATATCCGGCTTACCTGGCATTTTGGTAACATTTTTACGAAAGCGGAACCCCCGTGAGAACAGGTATCTTCGGACCTTAATTTCGATTTCTGTGTCTTTCCCGCGGATTCGTGACATATTCCAGCTTCGTTTTTCACGAGTCAATTTGTCAGCCATATTACAGCACCTCTCAGCCTGATTATAACACCTCACGACAAATAAATAAAGGAGACTTTTGAGGTTGAAATCGGTGGGATGACCTGGTATAATAACGGCGTAATCAATATCGAACAGGGGTGAGTGCCATGCCAAACTATCTGGATTTGTTTGCCGGGGCCGGCGGCCTGTCCGAGGGATTTTTGCGCGCTGGTTTTGATCCGGTGGCTCATATCGAGATGGACGTGGCAGCGTGCTATACACTAAAAACGCGGATGGCGTATAAATGGCTGCAAGAACAGGGGCATCCCGAAATCTATAGGCAATATCTTGCTCAGGAAATCACCAGGGATGAGTTCTATGCCCAAATTCCTGATGACGTGCTGAATTCTGTGCTGAATTATGAAATGTCACAGGACAACCTGGAAGATGTTTTTGCTGAGGTGGATCGTTGCTTGAATGGAGAACACCTGAGTTTAATCGTGGGTGGACCTCCCTGCCAGGCGTATTCCGTTGTTGGTAGAGCTCGTTCAGCGACAGGCATGGTTGGCGACAGAAGAAACTATCTGTACACTCTTTACGCTGAATTCCTGGAGAGATACCAGCCTGAATATTTTGTCTTTGAAAATGTTTTGGGCTTGCTCTCGGCAAGAGACCAGGATGGTCGGCTTCACTTTGACAACATGAGAGAACGCTTTGCGGAGTGCGGGTATTCTGTGGAGTACAGGGTATTAAATGCAAGAGACTATGGTGTTTTACAAAACCGAAAACGCATTATTTTAATTGGAAAACATGGGAATTATCGCAACTTTTATCCTGAAATTGAGGAAATCCATCCCGAGTGTCTGGTTAGTGATGTGTTGTCAGATTTACCCGCCATTGCTGCCGGCGGAGGCGAACCTGCTCTTGTAGGTACGCTTCCTTACCACGGGCACTATCTTTACGATGCACACATTAAAGAAAGGGATGGACAGCCTGTGACACTGCATTGGGCTCGGCCAAATACTGAGCAGGACCTGGAAATTTATCAAATCGTTGCGAATGAATGGGCCCACAATCACAGACGTATAAAATATTATGATTTACCGATACGGCTCCAGACACATAGAAATACTAAAGCTTTTCTGGATCGTTTTAAAGTAGTTGCACAAGATCTCCCATATTCCCAAACTGTTGTTGCCCATATGAGTAAAGACGGCCACTATTATATCCATCCAACCCAAAATCGCTCACTGACACCCAGAGAGGCTGCACGTCTTCAGACATTTCCGGATGATTATTATTTTGAATCTGTTACAGGTATACCGTCAAGAACAACTGCCTTCAAGCAGATTGGGAATGCGGTACCAGTAAGACTGGCGGAGAGCGTGGCATTGGCATTAGATGCTGTTTGGGATTTGTAAATAACAGAGTCTTATTCTTTGTTTTCTGCTATGCAATATTTAGCAGGGCGCTTTCCCTCGATTAACAGAAAAGCGGTGCGTTCCATACTGCCTGGAACACACCGCTTTGTTTCATGTTTGGTTACGCATAGAAGTTGACGCTGTTCGGTATCCCAACGAACATGTAACAGTAAGTAATCCCGTCGTACTGGGTCACGCCCACGCCGATACAGTCGCATCTTGGGTCGATCATGGTCTGGAAGTGACCGGGAGAATTAACCCAGTTGTCGACAGCGTGTTGGGCGGCATCGGCTGTACCGGTGAACACGGTGAGGTTGGACCCGAAGCCGTAGGGGTAGCCGGCATCAACAGCGGCCTTGCTTTCCTCTGGAGAGTGATGCCAAGTGTAGCGCCGGTTGGAGCAGGTTTGGGCGGCGTTCATCAGGGCTTCGTTGACCGGCAGTTCTGAGACTCCATTGGCCTTTCGGGTCTGGTTAATCAGCCGGATCATCTCCTGCCGTACCTCCAGATTGTCCGTCAGGCCGGCGCTGTCCCCACCAGCGGGGGCTTCCGATGCGGCGGGGGAAGTGGAGCCGACCGTGAGCGTCACGGTTCCGTACTCCCCGGCGCTGTTGGAGGCGGTAATCTCCGCGCTCCCCTCCGCCTTGGCGACAGCGACCCAGAAGGTCAGCACCTGTTCAACCGCTACGATGTCCGGGTCGCTGGACATGACGGTGTACCCCGTACCGCTGGGGCCGATGATGAGGCCGCTACGGTCTCCGACCTCCAAGGTACTGCCTTTGTAGCTGCTTACTCGGATGGATTCGTCTGACGCTACTGTCGCTGTGGCGGGGATGGTGAGGGCGGTTGCGAGGATGCCTGCTGTCAGTGCGGCGACCATACGTTTTTTCATGCTGTTCATGCTTTTCCTCCTGTATTCCGTATTTTGTGGGGCTTTTGCAACCAACACAATACCAAAACAGGAGATAAAAGTCGATAGGGACAAACGGAGAAATAACGGGGCGAAAAGCAAGCGAACTACACAGCGCCTTGTTGTTCATGTGGAGGGCCTCTTTCGTTGCGACAATCTTTCTGACCACATAACCAGCCACAGACAGACATGGAACACACGGAAACATCAATTGCAAAGAGTGTCGGAGAGCAAATGAAATGGAACAAAAACGGCTATAAATAAGCGAAAAATATGTAAAAAATATTACCATGGCTGTTGGTAAGGATGAGGTAGGCGGTTCGAATCCGCCCAGCAGCTCCAGAAAATCGCCTTTTTCGTATGAAAAGGGCGATTTTTCTTTGCGTTTTGTTGTATTTTGACTGAGTAAGGATAAGTGGTCAACCCTTTGACCACACAACAAGCCACAGACAGAAAAACAGGCCTCCGGAGTGTGCGCTCCGGGGGCCTGATGCGTTTTCATTCTGCCGCAGCCATTACAGGCGTGCTTTTTACCGCCTGGCCAGATGGGGGAGAGTGTTTTCACATCCATGCCATGCTCCAGGGAGGCGGTTGCAAAGGTTTGCCACAGATTATGGAACCGAATGTCAAGTAAATTATTTTCCCTCAAGATCTTTTTTAATTGGTGGTATGTGTGGGATTCATGGGAGCTTCTGGCTACAGTGGATTGTGGAAGATCCAGGAGGAGTAAGACGTCTTTTTGCAAAGCCGCAGCAGCTCCGCCGCACTAGACGGTAGGAAAATGGTTCGAGCGCTGGTGCAGGTCTTGCCTCTACAAACCAATCATCCGCCCTTTTCCTTGTGGAGCGTGCGGCTGACACGCAGGGTGCCTTTTCCTTCATCAAAGTCAGACCACATGAGACCGCAGATCTCACCCAGACGGAGTCCGGTGGTCAGTTCCGTGTAAAAGAAGTCGTGCCAGATCGGGCCTTGCTCTATTGCTGACAGGGAGGTATCCATCTGCTCATCGTTCAGAATGCTCATGGTTTTGTGCGCCACCTTGGGCGGCTCAACATGGTCGCAGGATTATACGGCAGCAGCCGTTGGTCCACTGCGAATTTTAATGTATGGTGGAGGGTGGTGTGGATACCATAGACGGTGGTTGTGGATAGTCCGCGGCTTTGGCCGGAGCGGGGATGTGCTCTGCCTTGCTGCTTTAAGAGGTCGTAGAGTTTTGCAGATCGGCTGCTGTGATTTGCGTGAGCCCCTTTTGCCCAAGGTAGGATTTGACATGGTGCTCCAGTTCATTGCGCTAGTGGTCAAGGGTACTGGGACGGAGTACAGAGACCATTTGGTCAAGCCAGCGATCCAGCCACTCTGAGAGAATCATCTTACTTTCTTCGCTCAGCTTCACGTCTTGGTAGGCGTCGATATCCCTGTGGCCGATGACGATACGTCCTTCCCGGCGGGCATCCTCACGCTTGCGCACCATGCCGTCCCCAGCTAGGCGTCTTTTTTCCATGTTCTTTTGCCCCCACTGTTATCATTTTCTCTGGCCCAGTTTTCCCGGCTCCGTATCACTGTTCACAGTGTATTATTTTGCTTTTTAGTATGAATTGCTTGGGTGCACCAGACAGTAAAGCTGTGCTTTATTTTGAGGCTGACGTTATGAATCTTTAGATGGATTGATTTGTCGTTACTGGATATTGACAATAATAAACAGCCATTGTTATAATCCTTTCGTTCATCGAAGGGTGAGCAACAACAGAAGTTGCAAGCTGGATAAGATGACGGGTGAAATTCCTGTTTCCTTATCCAGCTTTGTTTTTTAGGAGAGAAAGCAATGAATATCAGCCATCAGCCGGGAATTCGGCAGCGGAGGACAGGCAGCAGGGAAGCGACTGGCAGATGCACTGGAATATGTTTTGGAACAGGGCTCTTTTGGCTCCATGCATCCGCTGACATTTGGACGCACGTTTTCCTACCACACCAGTCATGATTCTGACCTCCTAGCTCGGCAGACAAAGATGCTCTGTATGCTGGTGGACAAAGGCAACTGCGTTCTGGTGGGGCGCAACGCAAATGTGATTTCAGGAGAATTCCATCCGCTGCGCATTTTCGTTTATGCGGATATGGAGACCAGGCTCCATGACTGCCGGGAGCGGGAGACAAGTGGGCGGGTCGATAAGCAGCGGGCAAAGACACACGCCCTGCTCTGTCCGTGGGGTGATATACGGGGATACGCCCGGAAAGAATGAAAAACGCACCGGACAGGAAGTTAGAGCTTCCTGCCCGGTGCGCTGTTTTTGATGGCGGGTGGCATCTGCCGCGGCCAGGGAGGCTTTGCTTGTGTGTTCCGCACTTCATTGAAACCCTCAGTGGAAAAAGGGGGCAACGCTCTCCCGCTCCACCAAATGGGTGGATATAGTGGTCCGCAGCATATCGGTGCGCTCATCACACAGTGCGCGCCCTCCGTCCCGAATGCGCTGGTGCAAAATCTCCATCGCCAGCATGCCCATCAGCTCCTTGGCGATGTGCACAGTGGTCAGAGGGGGGTCCACCATGGTGCAGATGGGCATGTCGTCAAAGCCCACCACGGAGACATCCCGGGGAACCTGATAGCCGTGGGATTTCAGCGCCCGGATACAGGAGGCGGCAATGATGTCATTGTCGGCAAACAGCGCCGGCAGAGGCTTGCCGCCCTGATCCAGCCAGGTGCTCATGTCATAAAAGGCCTGCTCCGAGGAGATGCCAACATCCACGCACTGCGTGGGAGATTTTTTCAGAAGTCCCCACTCCCGCCGGGCCTTGATGATGCCGGCCTCCCGCTCGTCAAAGCTGTCGATCCGAACGGTGGAGCGCAGGTATCCCACGTCGGGATAACCCTTGTTCAGAAGATAGGAGGCAGCCCGATAGGCACCGCAGCGGTTATCCGCCACGACGCAGTCCAGATCCACCAGGCTGGTGGCGTTATCCACCATCACCAGCGGCAGGTCCAGCCTTCCCACACCGTGGGCCTGTGCCATGGCGATGTGACGGTCCTTGATCTCTGTCCCCAGAACGATCAGACCGGAGATGTCCTTGCAGATCACGTTGATCTGTTCATTCCAGTCCTTACTGGTGTCAAAATAGCTGATCAGTACATTATATCCGTATTCCTTGGCGCGGGCTTCGATCCCCTGAAGCACAATCGAATAGAAGGAGGTTTCCCTCACGGCATCACCCCGCTCCAGAAAAATCACATATCGGATGTTGGGGACCGCTTCAGCAGAACTCTTCTGGGTAATATATCCCATGCGGATGGCCTCTGCCAGAATCCGCTCTCTGGTGGCAACGCTGACCCCTGGCTTTCCGTTCAGGGCCAGAGAGACCGCAGAGGGGGAGACCCCCAGTTTTTCCGCAATGTCTTTTGCAGTAATTCCCATTCTACCGACGCCTCCTTCTTTCCAAAACGGCCGGCTGGCGGCCGTTAAAGCTCATTATAAGCGACCGCCGTGTAAAAAACAATAGAAAATGCTAAATTTATGAATAAATTAAAAAAATATTTAGTTTTCAGCAAGAGAGGAGGGAGGTGTTTCCAACAAAAGAAATCCGAAATTTTTGTAAAATATGTAAGAAATCGTTTACCTAACTGCGGGATTTATTGACATTTCAGAAAACTATGCTAAACTTTTACTCAAGAAAAAATAAACGAAACATAAAAGTTACTAAACTGTCCCTTCCGTTTCCTCATGTGCCTCACGCGTCTGGCGACGCGAAAAATTATTATACCAGAAGGAGCGTTTACTATGAAGAAGTTTTTGGCACTTGCACTTGCTCTGGTGATGTCCCTGTCTCTGGTGGCCTGCGGCAGCAGCGGTGATGCCGGCACCACGGAGGAGACTCCCCAGTCCGATGAAAGCGGCGATCTGATCACCGTAGGCTTCGCTCAGGTGGGCCATGAGTCCGACTGGCGTACCGCTTCCACCAAGTCCGCGCAGGATGTGTTCTCCACTGAAAACGGCTACGAGCTGTCCTTCGTGGACTGCGACAACGACTCGGCCAAGCAGTTGGAGGCTGTGCGGAACTTCATCCAGCAGGGTCTGGATTACATCATCATCGACCCCATTGTCTCCACCGGTTGGGACGCCGTCCTGACGGAGTGCGAGGATGCGGGCATCCCCGTTATTGTGATTGACCGTACCATCGATGACTCCGACAAGTATGTCTCCTGGGTCGGCTCCGACTTTAAGGTTGAGGGCCTGGCCTGCGGCGAGTGGCTGAAGGCCTATGCCGCTGACAAGGGCATCAGCGAGATCAACGCCCTGGTGATTGAGGGCTCCACCGGTGCCTCCGCCACCATCGGCCGTACCGATGGCTTCAAGGAGATCGCCGACCGCGAGGGCTGGACCATCCTGGATTCCCAGAGCGGCGACTTCACCGAAGCCGGCGGTCAGGAAGTCATGGAGTCCTACTGCCAGAGCTATGCCGGCCAGTTCAACGTGGTCATCTGCCAGAACGATAACGAGGCCGCCGGCGCCATGACCGCCATGGACAATGCGGGTGTCACCTACGGTGTGGGCGGTGACGTGGTCCTGGTTTCCTTCGACGCCAACAAGCCCTATGTCCAGATGGTGATGGACGGCAAGATCAACGCCGACTTCGAGTGCAACCCCATGGCCGCCCCCACTGTTGCTGAGATCATCCAGCAGCTGGAGGCCGGTGAGACCCCCGAGAAGGAGATCTATGTGACTGAGTCCTGGTTCGCTGCCGAGGACAATGTGGCTACCATCAATGTCAACGGCGAGGAGCAGTCCATGATCCATGTCACCCAGGAAGTTCTGGACGGCCGCCCCTATTAATCAGTCCCACTCCCTGCGAGAGTGCATGAAGGAGTAGGCATATACACTCAGGGAGGACCCGCCATATTTCAGGGTCCTCCCTTTTTTATTCGAGGTGATTGTGTTGGAAGACAATATTGTTCTGACGGCGCGGGGAATCAGCATGACGTTCCCAGGCGTAAAGGCTCTGGACAATGTGGATTTTACGCTGCGAAGAGGTGAAATCCATGCGCTGATGGGAGAAAACGGCGCGGGAAAGTCCACGCTCATCAAGTGCCTTACCGGTATCAACGATTTTGAATCCGGTGAGATCCGGGTGGCGGGAGTTGACGGGCCCGTAAAAAACCGGTCCACACTGGATGCGCAGAAGGTGGGAATCTCCACCGTATATCAGGAAGTGAATCTGTGCCCCAACCTGAGTGTGGCGGAAAATCTGTACATCGGCCGGGAACCATTGACCGCCCTCCACACCATTGACCGCCGGACCATGAACAAAAAAGCCGACGAACTGGTGAAGCGGCTGGACATCAAGGTGGATGTGACCCAGAATCTGGAAAACTATTCCCTGGCAATTCAGCAGATGATCGCCATTGCCCGGGCGGTGGATATGGACTGCAAGGTGCTCATTCTGGATGAGCCCACCTCCTCCCTGGATGACAACGAGGTGGAAAAGCTCTTCAAGATGATGGTCCAGCTGAAAAAGCACGGCGTGGGAATCATCTTTGTCACCCACTTCCTGGAGCAGGTGTACGCCGTGTGCGACCGGATCACCGTGCTGCGCAACGGCGCCTTGGTGGGCGAGTATCCGGTGGCGGAGCTGCCCCGGGTGAAGCTGGTGGCGGCCATGATGGGCAAGGATTTCGATGATCTGGCCTCCATCAAGCCGGAGGGCTACGCCTATGACGCCTCCGCACCTTTGGAAATCGAGGCGAAGGGCCTGAGCCACAAGGGCACCATCAAGCCCTTTGACCTGGATATCCACAAGGGTGAGGTCATTGGCCTTACCGGACTGCTGGGCTCCGGCCGCAGTGAGCTGGCCCGGGCCATTTACGGTGCAGACAAGGCCCAGACCGGTACGCTGAAGGTAGCGGGCAAGGCGGCAAAGATCAATCAGCCCATCGATGCTATGAACATGGGCATGGGCCTGCTGCCGGACGACCGGAAGGCCGAGGGCATCATCGGGGATCTGTCCGTTCGGGAAAATATCATTCTGGCGCTCCAGGCCAAGCGGGGCATGTTCAAGCAGCTGCCCCGGGCCAAGCAGGAAGAGATCGCCGACCGGTACATAGACCTGCTGCAGATCAAAACCGCCAGCCGGGAGACGCCCATCAAGCAGCTCTCCGGCGGCAACCAGCAAAAGGCCATTCTGGCCCGGTGGCTGGCAACAGATCCGGACTTCCTGATCCTGGACGAGCCCACCCGCGGTATCGACATCGGTACCAAGACGGAGATCCAGAAACTCATCGTCCAGCTGGCCAGCGAGGGCAAGAGCGTGATGTTCATCTCCTCTGAGATTGATGAGATGCTGCGCACCTGCAACCGCATGGCAGTGATGCGGGACGGCGCCAAGGTCGGCGAGCTGGACGGCGAGCTGACCCAGGAGCGGGTCATGGCCGCCATTGCAGGAGGTGGAAAAGATGACTAAACTGAAAAAACTCACCCAGAAACGGCTGTTTCTGCCGGTGTTCTGCATGCTGCTGGTACTGTGCGTCAATATCATCTACGACCTGTCCCAGGGCAATGAATTCTACAACTTCTTCAAAATCACCATGACCAACGGCCTGCTGGGCGGCCGAATCATCAACATCCTTAACCGCGGCAGTGAGGTCGCGATCCTGGCCATCGGCATGACACTGGTGGTCTCCTCCTCCGCCGGCACGGATATTTCCGTGGGCTCGGTGATGAGCCTATGTGCGTCCTTCTGCTGCATGCTGGTGGCGGGATTTGGTGTGTCGTCGGTCAGCAGTGCCGATGAGTTTGCCATGCCTCTGGTGGTGGGCCTGATCGGCGCTTTGCTGATGGGCTGCCTGTGCGGTGCCTTCAACGGCGCGCTGGTGGCGTATCTGAACATCCAACCCATGGTGGCCACGCTGATTTTGTGGTCGGCGGCCCGGGCCATCGGCCTGCTGCTCTGCAACAACCTGATCGTCTATATCCGGGTCCCTGAGTTCGGCGTCTTCGGCGGCTATATCGGCCCTGTTCCCACCCCCATCATTATTGCGGCGGTGTGCGTGGCGGTGACCTCCGTGGTGCTGAAAAAGACCGCCATGGGAATGTACATCCAGGCCGTGGGTATCAACAAGAAGGCCAGCCGTATCGCGGGCCTCAACTCCAAGCGGATCATTTTTGCCTGCTACCTCCTGTGCGGCCTGTGCGCCGGGATTGCCGGCATTGTGGCTTCTTCCCGCATCACCAGCGCCGATTCCAACAACATCGGCCTGGACATGGAGCTGGACGCCATCCTGGCGGTGGCTCTGGGCGGCAACAGCTTGGGCGGCGGCCGGTTCAACCTGGCCGGTTCCATCATCGGAGCCTATACCATCCAGGCTATTACCACCACCATGTTCGCCATGGGCGTGTCCACGGCGGTGAACCCCGTGTTCAAGGCGATCATTGTGATTGCCATCGTGGCGGTGCAGGCACCGCCGGTAAAGGCGTGGTTCAAAAAGCGCGCCGTTGCCAAGACGGTCTCTCAGAAGGAGGTGGCTCACGTATGAAAAAGAGTGCCAACGTCCTGAAGGATCGTAAGCAGATGAACAGCAACACCATGCTGTTGCTGATCACCATCGCCCTGTTCATCATTTTGTACGCAGCCGGCTGTGTCGCATACGCCAGTAAGGGCTTTACCAACCTGCAGACCTTTTTGAACCTGTTCCGCACCAATGCCGGTTTGATCTGCGTGGCCTGCGGATTGACCTGCGTCATGCTGACCGGCGGCATCGACATTTCCGTGGGCTCTCTGGTGGCTCTGGACTGTATGCTTCTGGCCTACGGCATGAGCGAGTGGAACATGAGCGCCCCGGTGATGGTGCTGCTGGTGCTGGTCATCGGCGTGGTGTTTGGACTGGTACAGGGCTTCTGCGTAGGCTATCTGGAGATTCAGCCCTTTATCGTCACTATGGCAGGTATGTTCTTTGCCCGGGGCATGACGGCAGTCATTTCCACCAATCAGCTCTCCATCACCGCGGAGATCAACCAGACGTTTTATGACCTGGCCAACTTCCGTATCTATTTGCCGTTTGGCGGAACTGTCAACCGCGCCGGAAAGATGATCATGCCCTATATCGGCATCGGCGTAGTTGTGGCGCTGCTGGTGCTGGTCGTGATCTTCCTGGTGCTTCGCTACACCAAGTTCGGCCGGTCCCTGTATGCGGTGGGCGGCAACGAGCAGTCCGCTGCCATGATGGGACTGGACGTAAAGAAGACCAAGCTCAAGGCCTACGTTCTCTCCTCCTTCCTGTGCTCTCTGGGCGGCATCTGCTACTGCATGAACACCATGTCTGCCAGCGTCTCCCAGGCCACCGGCATGGAAATGGACGCCATCTCTTCCGCCGTCATCGGCGGCACGCTGCTCACCGGCGGCGTGGGCAATGTGATCGGCACCCTCTTCGGCGTGCTGATCAACGGCACCATCTCCACCATCGTGCAGACCAACGGCAAGCTGGCGTCCTCCTGGCCCAACATCCTGACTGCGGCGCTGCTGTGCTTCTTCATTGTGCTGCAGAGCATCTTCGCCCGGATCAAGGAAAAGAGCAAGTAAGGGAGGCATGAAAATGGATATGAGAGAAGCGGTCCGCTCCGGCGAGACCTATCTTGGCATCGAGCTGGGCTCCACCCGCATCAAGGCAGTGCTGATCGGCCCGGATCATGTCCCCCTGACCTCCGGCGAGTACGACTGGGAAAACCGCTATGAGGGTGGCTACTGGACGTACCACATGGAGGACGTATGGGCGGGACTGCAAAGCGCTTACGGCCAGCTGGTCCGGCGCGTGGAGGATGCCTGCGGGGAAAAGCTCCGCCGGGTGGGCGCCATGGGCTTTTCTGCCATGATGCACGGCTATATGGCATTCAATGAAAAAGAAGAAATCCTTGTACCCTTCCGTACCTGGAGAAATACTAATACCAGCCAGGCTGCCGCAGCCCTATCCGAACTATTTGTCTACAACATCCCTCTGCGTTGGAGCATCTCCCACCTCTACCAAGCCATCCTGGATAATGAAGAGCACGTTCCATCCATCAATTACCTGACCACCCTTGCAGGTTTTGTCCACTGGCAAATAACCGGCCAAAAGGTACTGGGCATAGGAGATGCCTCCGGTATGCTCCCCATCGATCCCATCACCAAAAACTATTCTTCTGAAATGGTGGATAAGTTCGACAAACTTATTGCTCCGAAAGGATACGACTGGAAACTTCGGGATATTCTGCCGAAGGTATTGTCGGCCGGTGAAAACGCAGGCTTCCTTACTCCCGAAGGAGCCAGTCGCCTCGACGTATCGGGACATCTGAAAGCAGGAATTCCCGTCTGTCCACCCGAAGGTGACGCTGGAACCGGCATGGTTGCCACCAACGCCGTAAAGCAGCGCACTGGAAACGTATCGGCAGGCACCTCCTCTTTCTCAATGATTGTATTGGAAAAAGAATTGTCCAAGCCCTACGAAATGATTGACATGGTAACCACCCCCGACGGAAGCCTCGTAGCTATGGTGCATTGCAACAACTGCACTTCCGACCTCAATGCCTGGATCAATATTTTCAAAGAATACCAGGAACTGATGGGTATCCCCGTAGATATGGACGAAATCTACGGAAAACTCTATAACCACGCCCTGACAGGCAATGCAGATTGCGGAGGCCTCATCTCTTACAACTACATATCAGGCGAGCCTATAACGGGACTGGCAGCCGGACGTCCACTGTTTGTACGTTCGGCAAACGACAAGTTCAACCTTGCCAACTTCATGCGCACCCATCTGTATGCTTCAGTGGGAGTTCTCAAAATCGGCAACGACATCCTTTTCAATGAAGAGAAAATCAGAGTAGACAGAATCACCGGTCACGGAGGACTCTTCAAAACCAAAGGAGTAGGCCAGAGAATACTGGCAGCTGCCATCAATTCACCCATTTCCGTTATGGAAACAGCCGGCGAAGGTGGTGCCTGGGGTATTGCCCTCCTCGCTTCCTACCTTGCAAACAACGGAAACGACCAATCCCTTGCCGACTTCCTGGACAAGCATGTATTCACCGGAAATGCCGGTATTGAAATCTCACCGACAGCCGAAGATGTAAGCGGATTCAACACCTACATCGAAAGCTATAAAGCTGGTTTGCCCATCGAAGAAGCAGCAGTAAGATTCAAGAACTAAGTATTTAATAACACTAAAAAACTATGAACACAAAGTTATTTATCAGTAGCATATTTCTCTCCACCTCGTTGTCACTCTTCGCACAGAAAAGTGCCACTATCACTTTACACACAGACCAGAGCGGGCAAATCATTCCCAAAGAAATCTACGGCCAATTTGCAGAGCATTTGGGAACTTGTATCTATGGTGGACTTTGGGTAGGTGAAAACTCCGATATTCCCAACATCAACGGTTATCGCACCGACGTATTCAATGCACTGAAGGAGCTCCGTGTACCCGTCCTTCGCTGGCCGGGAGGCTGCTTTGCCGATGAATACCACTGGATGGACCTAAAGAAAACCGCCCCAAAATGGTGAACAACAACTGGGGAGGCACTATCGAAGACAACAGTTTCGGAACCCATGAGTTCCTCAATCTCTGCGAAATGCTGGGATGTGAACCCTATATCAGTGGAAACGTAGGCAGTGGTACCGTAGAAGAACTTGCCAAATGGGTGGAATACATGACCTCCGAAGGAGACTCCCCCATGGCACGCCTGCGCCGCCAGAACGGTCGCGACAAAGCCTGGAAAGTAAAATACCTCGGCGTGGGTAACGAAAGCTGGGGTTGCGGTGGAAGCATGCGTCCCGAATATTATGCCGACCTCTACCGCCGCTATTCCACCTACTGCCGCAACTATGACGGCAATAGTCTTTTCAAGATAGCCAGCGGTGCCAGCGACTACGACTATAACTGGACCAAAGTGCTGATGGACCGCGTAGGCGGCCGTATGCACGGTCTTTCCTTGCACTACTATACCGTCAGCGGATGGAACGGCAGTAAAGGCGCCGCCACCCAATTCAGTAAAGACGACTATTACTGGACACTGGGCAAATGCCGCGAAATAGAAGATGTCATCAAGAAGCATTGCACCATTATGGATGAATACGACCCTCAAAAGAACGTGGCTCTTATGCTTGACGAATGGGGAACCTGGTGGGACACTGAACCGGGTACCAATCCCGGACATCTGTACCAACAGAATACATTGCGTGATGCTTTTGTCGCTTCCCTCAGCTTCGACATCTTCCATAAATATACCGACCGTCTGAAAATGGCAAACATTGCCCAAATCGTCAATGTATTGCAATCCATGATTCTGACCAGCGGAAAAAACATGGTACTCACCCCCACTTATTATGTATTCAAAATGTACAATGTACACCAGGATGCCACCTACATTCCTCTTGAGCTGAACTGCGACATGATGGATGTACGCGACAACCGCAGAATACCAATGGTCAGCGCTACCGCCTCCAAAGACCCAAACGGCAAGATACACATTTCCATGTCCAACGTAGATGCAGACAATGCACAGGAAGTGACCATCAATCTGTCTGGAACGAAAGCCAAGAAAGCAGTTGGTGAAATATTGACTTCCACCAATCTGACGGACTACAATTCATTTGAAAATCCCGACAATGTGAAACCCGTTCCGTTCAAAGAGGTAAAAATCAATAAAGATATTCTCAAGATTAAACTTCCGGCCAAATCAATCGTTACTATTGAGTTACAGTAAAACTACCGTGCACCGCACAAAATCAGCTAAATACGTTTAGTATCATTTTAGCAGCAAAAAGGCAGTAATACTGATAAAAAAGACACTCTTCGAGTGTTGTGAATTACGCATAAAGAGTTATCTTTGCCCTTGGAAAACCTACAAGGACCAAATAACCTATTGATAATATTCAAAATTAATTAGATTCAATATGAACGACAACAAACTTATGAACCGTGCGGCGGACAATATCCGTATCCTTGCTGCATCCATGGTTGAGAAAGCCAACTCCGGGCATCCGGGCGGTGCCATGGGTGGTGCTGACTTTGTAAATGTACTCTTCTCAGAGTTCCTGGTATATGACCCTGAAAATCCGGCTTGGGAAGGTCGTGACCGTTTCTTCCTCGACCCGGGACACATGTCACCGATGCTTTACTCTACATTGGCCCTGACCGGCAAGTTCACGCTGGACGAACTGAAAGAGTTCCGCCAATGGGGAAGCCCTACTCCGGGACATCCCGAACGTGACATCATGCGCGGCATCGAAAACACTTCCGGACCGCTCGGCCAGGGACACACATTTGCAGTCGGTGCAGCCATCGCAGCCAAGTTCATGAAGGCACGTTTCGAAGAAGTAATGCCACAGACCATCTACGCTTATATTTCTGACGGTGGCATCCAGGAAGAAATCTCCCAAGGCTCAGGCCGTATCGCCGGAGCATTAGGGTTGGATAATCTCATCATGTTCTATGATGCCAACGACATTCAGCTTTCTACCGAGACAAAGGATGTGACCATCGAAGATACCGGCAAGAAATACGAAGCTTGGGGCTGGAAAGTCATTAAAATCAATGGTAACGATCCCGATGCCATCCGCGGTGCACTGAACGAAGCCAAAGCTG
>ENA-OPBO01000748-OPBO01000748.1-human-gut-metagenome-genome-assembly--contig:-NODE-748-length-26159-cov-4.880287_pt1 | contig 26159 bp, 24 predicted proteins | sample MGYA00241071_ERZ501458 | MGnify/ENA primary metagenome ERZ501458 (study PRJEB25962, sample SAMEA2042509) | human gut metagenome | biome: human gut; feature: human-associated habitat; material: faeces... | reverse complement strand
CGTGCCATACACGTTGGGGTTGGCGGCGTAGCCGGCCATCACGTCCATGGTCAGCTGCTGGTCGGAAGACACCTGCGCGCAGCCCTGCTGGTTGGAGAAGGTGACCGTTCCGGCCACCTGCTGGGAAATGATGCGGGTGGTATCGGACGCGCAGAGGCTGGCGGGCAGAATCAGCACCTTATTGCGGACGCCCACACGGCCGTCAGGCCGTCTGTATCCATAAAAAGTCACATTTTTCATTCCTTGGCCTCCAGCGCTTCCCGATGGCTTTCCACATTGTGAACGTGGACATGCTCACCCGTCCGAATGTCTGCACCGGCCACACCAATGTGCTCCCCGTATTTCACGACGGGTTCTCCCTTGGCAATATCCCGGGCAGCCAGCTTGTGGTAAATCGTGACATCCTCCAGAGCGGTGAAGGACTTCTCCTCCCCGCCGCAGGTGTAGGTCACGGTATCGCCTTTGGCAATGGGTTCAATAGCGACGACCACATTATCCTTGGCGTCAATGATCATTGCGTTTCTCATGTCAAAGCTCCATTCCGTGTTCCGCGGTGTATTACCACAGGTTGCCGTTCTCGTCGAAGCCCCAGTCCTCCAGCTCGCCGTCGAGCTCCATGTTGGGATGAGCCTTCACTTCGTCCACCAGTGCCTCGGACACCCAGATGTGTCCCAGCTCCATGGTATTTTTAATCCGGACAATGCGGGGATGTGCCTTGTCGATCATGTTGCAGATCCGAACCGCGATCTTGATGGCATGTTCGTCAGTGTGGCCGAACATGGGCATCTTCACCATGTTCACCAGCGTGGAGGTCAGTGCGTTGGGATAGGTGATATCCACATTGGTCTTGTCCACCACACGCTTGGTGGTGATATCGGCCACGCCGATGCCGTTGGCGTTTCCGTGGCTGGCGTCGGTCAGGTCCAGAACCACCGTGCGCTGGGCCTTGATGGGTCCGGGGCTGCCGTCGCAGGCGCTCTCCGGGCTGCCGAACGTACCCGTGACATTGGGGTCCATGCCGTCGCCGGAGATGTCCTTGCCGATCTTGTCCACCACCAGCACGTCCGCATTCTCAATCCAGATGCGGCCCATCTTGCTCTTGGCCTCTTTGAGGAGCTCGGGCTCCTTCTCCCAGATCTCGTCCGGGGTCAGGCCTGCCAGCTTGTAGGTCTGGTCGAAGGCATTTTCCAGAATGCCGACGCCGGCGACGATGTTGGTGTTGTCAAAAATCACACGGGCAAACTGGGGCAGGACCCGGGCCATGTTGATGAAGCCGGACTCGTGGACCGATTCAGCTCCATGCTGCTTGCCCATGCCGATGACGGCCATCTTCAGAAGGCCGCTCTCATAGGGGCCGCGGAAGGTGGTGTGCGCCTTGATCCGGCCACAGAGAATCACACCGTCGGCCTCGTGGGCGTACTTGTCCTGGAAGACGGGGCTACCCTCCACGGTGTTGCCCAGATAAACCGTCTCCATCGTGGCCCGGATCGGGCAGCCCATGGTCTCTTCCGTCACGTTGTAACTTCTGAGGACTTCCAGCTGTCCCTCCGGGGTGGCGCCGCCGTGGCTGCCCATGGCGGGGAACACAAACGGTTCCGCGCCCTGGGCCTTCACAAAGTCCACGATGGCCTTGACGATGATGGCGATGTTGGCGATTCCGCGGCTGCCGCAGGTAATGGCAATCCGCATACCGGGCTTGATTCTCTCCCGAACCTCTGCCCGGCCCAACTGCTGCTGGATCACCGCCGGAATATCCTCCGGCTCAATGTGCGTGTGGTCGAACTTCTGGCTGACACGGACCATGCGAGGCAGGGTCACAGTTTCGCAGAGATGCTCGACAACGCTGTCTTTGCTGCTTTCAAATGCCATGATGTGTCTCCTCTGTGTAAATTGATGCTATTCTCAGACCATGGGGAACAGCAGCGCGCCGATGATTGCCGCGATCAGCGTGAACACCGTCACGACGAAGATCGGCCAGGTGTAAGTCTTCAGACCGCCGGTCACAGTGAAGCCGGACAGGTTGGTGCAGACCCAGAAGCCGGAGTCGTTCACGTGGCCGATGGAAATACCGCCAGCCAGGCAGGCCATGGCGATCCACACCGGATGCACGGGCACGGAGGGAGCCACAGTGGCCATGATGGTCATGGAGGTGATGCCGGCCACCGTGCCGGAGCCCTGGGCCACGCGGAAGATGAAGCCGATGAAGTAAGCGAACAGCAGCACGCCCACCACGGAGCCGGTGCCGATATTCAGCGTGCTGATCAGAGCGTCGCCGATGTTGGTGGCAGCGATGACGCTACCGAAGGAACCGCCGGCACCGGTGATGGCCAGTGCAACGCCGGCAGCACCCAGAGCATTGTTGGCAGAGCTCTCAGCCTTCTTGAAGCCGATGTACTTCCATGCGATCACATATGCCGCCAGGACAGCCATCAGCAGCGTGAAGATCTTGTTGCTCAGCAGCAGCACGACCAGGGAATCAGCAGCGGCAGCGCCGGTAGCCTGCAGCACGGAGCTGATGAGGATCAGCACCACGGGCAGCATCAGCGGCAGCATGGACAGTGCGAAGGGAGGCTTGGGCAGGTCGGCGCTGTTGGCCTCGTGGTTGGCCAAGTCCTTCAGGGGGTTAGCCTCGTGGTTGATGTCCTTTTCCTCGTTGAAAAGGCCGGCGTTCAGGGCCTTGGTGGTAACCAGCATGGAGGGGATCAGCACGATGGCGCCGACGATCAGGCCGACAACCAGCTGGGTGCCCAGGCTGTAGCCCAGCAGGTCAGGAGCAGCCAGGGGGTTGGGCGTGGGGGGGATGTAGGTCTGGGCAATCACGTCGCCGATGATCAGAGCGGTGGAGACATAAGCCATGGGCTTATTGATCTCCTTGGCCACAGCGATGCCGATGGGGACCAGGATGATGAAGGTGATGTCGAAGAACACGGGGATCGCCAGCAGGAAGCCGGCACCGGCCAGTGCCCAGGTAACATACTTGGAGGGCACTGCGTGAACCAGGGTGATTGCGATTTTCTGCGCCATGCCGGAATCGCTCATCAACTGACCCAGGATCACGCCCAGGCCGATGGGAAGACCGATACTGGTCATCATGCTGCCGAATCCGGAAGCAATGGTGTCCAGGGTGGGCATGATTCCCAGCCCGCAGGAAATACCCATATAGGCGCTGGCGATGATCAGGCTCACCATGGGGTTCAGCTTGGGGATCAAGATCAAACCAATGATGATGACGATTGAAATCGCGAGATTGACTACTAGCATTGTGCTACTCATAACGTCTCTCCTTTTCCTTTCTATATCACAGCGCACTGTATATTTTTGATACAGACGCTCTGTATATATCATAATACAAAGGTTTACGTGTGGATTCAATTTAATTTTCCGGATTCAACTGTACATTTTTTGACCACATGTAAAAAATGTTGTATTATTTTTGACCATGTGATACAATCACCGTAAAGTTTGATGCAGGTGGTGCCCAATAATGAACAGTCGGGTCCGGCTTCTTGGAATCGTTCCATACAAGGGAATGAAGACGCTTCTGCTCAACCTGGCGGCAGAATACCCCCAGGTGGAGATCGACGTCTTTGAGGGAAATATGGAGGAGGGTGCGGAAATTGCCCAGAGCAATTTCCCCAATCAATACGACGCGGTGATCTCCCGCGGCGGCACCGCCCAGATTTTGAAAAAGCTCCAGCTCCCCGTGGTGGAAATTGAGATTTCCCTTCACGACATTCTTTACGCGCTCAAACTCTCCGGCGGGCTCCACGGAAAGCTTGCCATGGTGGCGTATGCCAACATCGCCATCAGCGCCCAGATCCTCTGTGACCTCTTAAATTATCAGGTGGAGATCTTCACGGTGAAATCCATTGAAGAACTGGAGCCCACTTTGCGTCATTTGAAAGACGCGCAGTACGACACGGTGCTCTGCGATATGACCGCAGACATCATTGCAAGAAATATTGGGCTCAACACCATTTTCATCACCTCCGGGCTTGAGAGCATCCGGCAGGCTCTGGACCGGGCCATCGCCCTTTGCCGGAGTCGGGAACACCTGCAAAATGAAAATGCGCTGTTCCGCGCCCTGCTCAGCGGCCAGGGTACCCAAGTGGCCGTATTTGACCAGCGGAAAAACCTGGTGTTTTTTCAGGGGGGAGATGATTCCCCGGAGCTCCTCAATCTGCTGCGGCGGGAACTGAATGAACTTCCCGAAGGAAAGGAACGCCGCATCACCCGCAGTACCAACGGGACCCAGTATGCCATTCGGATTCGTCCTATCTCCGTGGATGAGGATTACACTGCGGTTTACTTTACCGCCCGCAAGGCGGCTCTGAGCAAAAATCAGACCGGGATTCGCTTCTTTTCCCGACAGGAGGCGGAACGGAAGGCATACAGCGGCAGCTTCAGTTTCCGGGACCTGTACGGTCCTCCGGCAGAGGATGCGGCCCAGCTGGACGGCAGCATGGCTCCCGTCATCATCACCGGAGAAGAGGGAACGTGCATGGAGCGGATTGCCGCCCACCTCTATATTCAGGGTCCCCTGCAGGACGCGCCGCTGGTTTCCATCAACTGTAGCCTGCTCAATGAAAAGAGCTGGGAATTTCTCCTGGAAAGCCATAATTCTCCCCTGACTGAGACCGGAAGCACGCTCTACTTCTCCCGCGTGGATATGCTCTCCCCCCAGCGCCGCCTGCAGCTGATCGAAACGCTTTCAGAAGGAGAAGTCTGCCGCCGCAGCCGCATATTGTTCTCCTGCATCTGCCGCCCCGGAGAACAGATGTCCCCGGAGGGTGCTGAATTTTTGGACCGGCTCAACTGCCGCGTTCTGTACCTTCAGCCGCTGCGGAAACTCAAGGACCGAATTCCCGCGCAGATCAACTCCTCCCTGAGCCGCCTCAACGCCTCCCGTCCCTACCCGGTGCTGGAGGCTGAACCGGAGGCCGTCCATCTGCTGCAGTCCTTTCCCTGGCCCCATAATTACGCCCAGTTCCAGCGGGTACTGGAGGAGCTGACTGCCTCCTCCGAGCAGATCATCACCGCCAAAAGTGTCCGTGATATCCTGCAGAAAGAACAGTACGGCAATACCCATACCTCCCGAATGGGTGACATTTTCGAGCCGCTGGATCTCAGTCAGACACTGGACAAAATCAGCCAGGACGTGGCACTGCGTGTCCTGGCCGAGACCAACGGAAATCAGTCCGCCGCCGCCAAGCGGCTGGACATCAGCCGCACGACCCTGCGCCGGCTGATCAAGCAGGCCTGAGTTGTATTTTTTTGCAATTCCGGCCGCACAGCTCCATGCGTAAAGCAGCGCCGGACGGAGAAAATTCCGTCCGGCGCTGCTTTGTCGCTCTTGCGGTCCATTCGTCTTGAGGTCAGGCAGGCGCCTCTCATATCCTTTGAATCCGTACTCAGAAGGAAAGTACTGCGCAGATTTGCGTCACTTGGGATTTCCACTGCCCATCTTATAAGAACTTGTCGGTTTCCAGAATTGCTCCCTGATTGGCGGAGGAGACCATTGCACGGTACCGTTTCAGGTATCCGCTTACTTTTTTGGGCGGCTGGGGTACCCTCTTTGCTCGGCGAGCGGCAATCTCGTCTTCTGAAACCAACAGCTCCAGCTTATGATTCGGGATGTCAATCGAAATCAGGTCTCCGTCCTCCACATATGCCAAAAGTCCGCCCGCAGCAGCCTCTGGCGAAATGTGTCCAATAGACGCCCCCCGGCTGACACCGGAAAAACGGCCATCTGTAATCAGCGCGCAGGTGGAATCCAGTCCCATTCCGGCAATAGCACCGGTAGGAGTCAGCATCTCCCGCATGCCGGGGCCACCCTTAGGGCCCTCGTACCGCACCACTACTACGTCACCGGAAACCACTTTGCCTGCGTACAGGCCCTCACAGCAGGCCTCTTCACTGTCAAAGCACTTGGCGGGGCCGGTGTGGACCATCATCTCCGGCAGCACAGCACCCTTCTTGACCACCGCACCGTCAGGCGCCAGATTTCCATACAGCACCGCCAGACCGCCGGTCTGGGAGTAGGCGTGCTCCCGGTCGCGAATCACGTCCTCGTCCAAAATGGCGGCTTTTGCAATCCGGTCCGCCCAGGTACCATCCACAGTTCTGGCGGAAGGATCAATCAGTCCCATTTCATCCAGGCGCTTCATGACAGCACTCAGCCCCCCCGCCTCGTTCAGGTCCACCAGACAATGGACGCCTGCGGGATTCAGTTTTACCAGATGGGGCACACTGTCACTGACGGCGTTGACACCGTTCAGGTCGAAAGGAATTCCGGCCTCATGGGCGATGGCAGGCAGATGCAGCATGGTGTTGGTAGAGCATCCCAGCGCCATGTCGGCAGTCAGGCCATTTTTGATAGCCTTTTCCGTCACAATATCCCGGGGGCAAATATTTTCCCGCACCAGCTCCATCACCTTCATACCGGCGTGCTTGGCCAGCAGGATGCGCTGGCTTTCCACCGCGGGAATGGTACCATTTCCAGGCAGGCCCATTCCCAGGATCTCCGTCATACAGTTCATGGAGTTTGCCGTAAACATACCGGCGCAGGAACCGCATCCCGGGCAGGCGTGCTCCTCCAGATTGTATGCCTCTTCCTCCGTCATTTTTCCAGCCCGCACCGCCCCAGGGGCCTCGAACGCATCGGTCAGCGCCACCTTCTTGCCGTTTGCTCTGCCCGGCATCATAGGCCCGCCGCTGCAGAAAATGGAGGGGATGTTCACCCGCAGGGCTGCCATGAGCATCCCGGGCACGATCTTGTCGCAGTTGGGAATGAACACCAAACCATCAAAGGGGTGGGCGTTGGCCATGATCTCCACGGAGTCGGCGATATGTTCCCGGCTGGGCAGGGAGAAGAACATACCCTCGTGGTTCATGGCGATGCCGTCGCATACACCGATGGCAGGAAATTCAATGGGTGTTCCGCCCGCCATGCGGATGCCGGCTTTCACGGCCTCCGCGATCTTGTCCAGATGCATATGGCCGGGAATGATTTCGTTTTTGGCGCTCACGACGCCGATGATGGGACGGGACAGCTCTTCATCCGTCAGGCCCAGTGCGCGGAACAGGGCACGGTGGGGAATCCGGTCCACGCCCTTTTTCATCAGATCACTTCTCATACAGGCACCTCACTTCTTGAAATACAAAACCTTGGCCAGCTCGATGTACAGCCGGTCCCGTTCCCGGATGGCTTCGTCCGCTTTGTCACCGGAGTAGTCGTAAAAGCCCTCGCCGCTCTTGACGCCCAGCTTTCCGGCTTCCACCATTTCGTGCAGCCGCTTGTTGCCAACCTTGGAATCGTCCAGCTCCGCGTTGAGATAGCTGTTGATGTGGTCGAAGGTGTCCAGTCCGCCGAAGTCCGCCACGCCGAAGGGCCCCAGCGCCGCATAGCGAAGGCCCATACCGGCCTTCAGCACGGTATCCACATCCTCAATGGTAGCGGCACCGATGTCCACAATGTGCAGTGCCTCCCGGAGTACCGCGAACTGGATACGATTGATGATAAAGCCGTTGATATCGGCTACCACCACAGGCTGCTTGCCCAAGCCTTCCACCAGTTTGCGCATCTTCTGCACATTTTCGGGGCTGGTCTTTTCACCGGCGATGATCTCACACAGCGGCAGCAGGTGAGGGGGATTGAGCCAATGCTGACCCATGAACCGCTCCGGGTACTTGCAGGCCGTTGCGATCTCCGTGATGTGCAGGCCGGAGGTGTTGGTGGCAAGCAGGGCCTCCTTGGGCGCGATCTCGGAAATCTCGGCAAAGAAATTCTGCTTAATATCCATGCGCTCCACCGTGCTCTCTACCACCAGGCAGCAGTCCCGGAAGCACTCCTTGTCCAACGTAAACACCATCCGGTCGCAGGCGGCCTTGGATTCCTCCTCGGTAATCAAGCCCTCTTTGACCATCATTTCCTGGTTGATGGAGATGAGATGCTTGCCTTTTTCCAGGCCGGCTTCATAGAGGTCGTACACGTAGGTCTCGTAGCCCGCCAGCGCATATACCTGCGCCAGGGAAGCACCCATGACGCCGGCACCGGCCATGACAACTCTATTTGTATTCATACGCCATTCTCCTTTTGTTGAGATTTGGTTGTGCAGCTGCTGCAGGAAGTTCTCTGAATCGCCTTTCAATTCCGCTATCAGAAGTTGACCTGGTCTCCTCCCTTTAGACTCAGCATTTCCCGGGCCTCATCAGGAGAAGCGATCTCATAATCCAGCGCCTCCAGGATCCCCTTGATTTTTCTCACCTGAGCTGCGTTATCCACAGCCAGTTCACCATTGGGTTTGATATAGAGACCGTCCTCCATACCGACGCGAACATTACCGCCCTGCAGCGCCATCATCGTGGAATAGCGGAACATCCGCCGCCCCCCCGCCACGGTACTGTACTGGATATCATCTCCCAGCATCTTTTTGGCTTGATCCAGCATAAACATCATGCCCTCGTTGTCCATGGGGAACCCGCCCATCACTCCGGGGACAAACTGGATATAGATCGGCTGGGTGATAATCCCTTCTTTTTGGAAATACCGCAGATTCGCCAACTGTCCATAGTCAAACACTTCGTACTCCGGAAGCGTTCCGCACCGGTTCATGGTTCGGATGCAGTATTCCATGTCCTGGAACGTATTTTTGAATACGTTGTCATAGGTTCTGGTCACATATGGGATTTCCCATTCGTATTTGGGCGTCCCGATGCTCTTGGCCAGCTTGTGGTAGCAAAAGTTCATAGAACCACAGTTTGCTGAAGCCATTTCAGGCTGGAACTCCTCAATGACCGAGAAACGTTCCTCGGTAGACATGCCATTGGCTCCTCCGGTGGTAATGCCGATCACCGCGTTGCAGGCCTGTTTAATGGCAGTGAGGATCTGTCGGAACGTATCAAAGTCCCCTACCGGCATTCCATCATGCTGCCGAGCATGAATATGGACCACAGCAGCACCGGCGTTTGCTGCGTCAATCGCCTGACGCGCAATCTGCTCAGGTGTCGCGGGAAAATACGGTGACAAGGATGGCGTATGAATTGCGCCGGTAATGGCCGCAGAAATAATCACCTTTTTTTGCTTGCTCATTCAGATCAGCCCCCTGTAAATTCGGTTTATATGGAAATTGGCTTTGGCTTCAGCAGAGTCCCTCGCACCGGGCGATTACATCTCTCATGCGTACTGCACAGGCCCTCCCATCTGCCTGTAAAAAGGCAGACGAGGCCTCTACACTGATTCCGCCCCGATATCCGTTTTGCACAGCTTCTTTCAAAAGCTGTTCCGTCTGCGGCATGTCTTCGGGCCTCAAAAAGCCTCTGACATGGTTTTCTAAATCTGTGCTGATATGCAGGTGCCGGACAAACGGCATGGCATAGGAAAAGTCATGCAGGTCCTCTCCCATGACCATAGCATGGTAATAGTCCAGAACCATTCGGACATTTGGACGGTCCAGCTGCTGCACCATCCGCACCGCATCTTTTGTCCAGGTCATGTAGTTGCACAGATATTTATGGACCGCCTCCACCAGAATGCCAATTCCATATGGTACGGCAATCTCAGAAAAGGTTTTCAAAAATGCCGTCATGTCTCTGTCCGCCTGATCGGCAAGGTAGTGATCCGGCAGCACCCTTGCCATCGGTGCCCCAATCCCAATCGTCTGGATTCCAAGGGCGCTGCCCCGTCGGCAAAGCTGCTCCATATAGCAGGACAAGGCATCCAGGCAGCTGTTCGGACCGACAATCGGCAGCTCGGAGCCGCAAAAATCATTGAACCCCCTGCACGGAAACCCCGTCCTACGGTAGAGTTCCAAAAATGTCTGGAACTCCTCATCGCTCAGCATCATCAGCTCTCTTGCCGACAGCTCGATATAGTCATACCCCATGCCGGCAATTTCCAGATAAGATTGCGTATTTCCACAGCAACCAGCCAAGAGCGGACGCTCCAGCTTCACATCGCTCCCCCCTATTTGGTTGAATTTACGAAACATGGGAATATATGTATTTTATGATAATTTTTTCTTGCTCACCTCACATCTGTATGATAAACTAAATGCAAATTAAGTCCGAAACAGGAGCAGTTGGTATGCAAGTTCACCGCATAACAATTCTTGATGTGGCAAAAGACGCTAATGTTTCTCCTGCCACAGTTTCCCGCGTTTTGAACAACAACTCCCATGTGGATGTTGTTTTGCGCGAGCGGGTCCTGCAGTCTATCAAAAAACTGGGGTACATACCAAACGCAAATGCACAGAGCCTGATTACACATAATACTTATGAGATCGGCTTTCTGGTTTCGGACATCTCCAACTCATATTACGGTGCCATCGCACGAACTGTGGAAAACATCGTAAACCCGCAACAGTATAATCTGATTCTGTGCAGCACAGATGAAGGTCAGCTCCGAGAATCCACCTATCTGCAGACGATGGTTCGCCGGCATGTGGACGGGCTGATTCTCAATCCTACCTGCCTGAACAATGACGCCATCTCCGCTTTGAGCCACTCTCTTCCGATTTTGCTGATGAACCGCAAAATTGACAGTCCTAATTTTCATGGAGACTTGGTGGATACAGACGGCTATACCGGCTGCAAGCTGCTGACGAAGGAACTTTTGCGGGCTGGGCATCGGAAAATCTACTGTGTCCGCGGGCCAGAGATCTATCCCAACGCCAGAGACCGTTTTCAGGGATTTGTAGATGCTATGCGGGAATCCGGCATCGAGGTGGACGGCAGCTATCCGTATGTATTCAATGGGCATTTCACCATTGAAGGCGGAATCCAGGCGGTGGACTATCTCTTTTCCTTCACGGAACAGCCCACGGCAATTCTTTCGGAAAGCAACATGTCTACCGTCGGTATTATGCAGCGGCTTTTGGATTATCACATTCGTGTCCCGGAGGATATCTCCCTTGCTGGACACGATCAAATCGAAAACATGCAGTTGTTCGCAACGTGTCCCTGCAGCGCCGTCTACGATCTGCAGGCAATCGCCCAATGTGTGGGAACGGCAATTCTGGAACGTATCCAGGACCCCAGCTTGGACATGCGCCACTATGTTTTCGAGCCGTCTCTTCAGCACGGCAACTCCATTGCGCCCCCCTCTTCTACGCTGTCTGAGAAACTTCGGAATGTTGCTCTGGCTCGGAACGTGCATCTGTAGCCATGTGACTCTTCTGCAAAAATTCCATTGCATCCGCTGTGAGGAAGGTCTTTGTGGTGATCAAAAAATCACCACAAAGACCTTTTTGTAAAAGCTCACTTTGTTTCGTAAGGTGCAAAATGTGTGCCGTCCGCCTCGGGATCATATGCCCGCACGAAGTTTCCGCCAACGACCTCCACAATCATGACTTCAATCGTGGCAAGGGAGGGGCTCTCTCCGGCAATGATGTGTCCGCCATAGAATACGCCGTCATCACCGCACATGCTGGCATGAATGTGCAGACCGCCCTCACAGATCAGTCCCATCGCATTGCACAACTCCACCGGGAAAGTTCTGTGATTTGCCGGGCCATAGCCAGCGCCCAGTTTGGCGTCATTTTTCTCAAGATAGAAGTAGCTGGTCTTTTGCAGACTTCCAATCATGGAGACCCAGCCGCTTTGGATGTTCTTCTCCTGAAGGATTTTGGTGATACCTTCGCACAGATCCGTGCCAGGAAGAATACGCGCCAGAATGATGCGTCCAATTTTTCCCTCGGAATACGCAACTCTTACTTCATTACCCATCTTGAAACGACTCCTTTTCTTAATTTTTTGCAGCTGCCCGCAGGCAGGCTGAGTTACATACACGCTCTGGGCAGATGCCCCGCTACAGAATATCCGTCATGAGCCAGATGAGCATCAAAAATGCCCATGCCAGCGAAAAACAAATATCGCGTGACAAATAGCGCGCATATGCCGGAAGTCCCTTTGTTCGGATTTCGTAAATTGCGCACAGCCAGATCATTCCATAAACACAGAGAGTAGCTCCGACTAGGTGCAGGATCTGATGCGCAGAGGACACACTTGTCACCAAAATTATTGCCCCTAAAATTCCCATTGCCTTCGAGCTCAAATCAATTTTCAGAGGCAGATCTTTTCGGTCGATGGTGGAAAACAGGGAAGCCGTCAGTTTACTCATATCGCCGCTCCCTTCCATAGCATGCAGTGAGGATTTGAAATGAACTTTATCCGCCCAGGCAAGTGGAGAGCCAGGGGAAAGCGGTAATGGCAATCAGCGTAACAATCAGAGGGATATAGAACGGAGCCGTACCCTTGACAGTTTCCTCAAAGCTGATATTTGCAACCCGCGCCGTGGCATACAGGCACATGCCAACCGGGGGCGTAAGCAGTCCAATCATCAGATTGAACACCATAATCAATCCAAAATGCACCGGATCAACGCCAAATGTAACCGCCGCCGGCAGCAGGATGGGCGTGAGAATCATGATGGCCGCGTTTGTTTCCATAAAGCAGCCGACAAACAGCAGGAACAAGTTGATCAAAAGCAGGAATACTGCCTTGTTATCACTGATAGAAAGGAACAGGTCCAGCACCATCTGGGGGATCTGGCATTTGGTAATCATATATCCGTAAAGCGTGGATGCAGAAACCACCAGCATAATACTTGCCGTTTCAACGCATACCTCTCGGACCACCCGCACAATGTCTTTCAACCCCAGTTCCCGGTAGATGAAAACCGTCAGGCACAGTGCATACGCCGAAGCCACAGCCGCGGCCTCCGTTGCTGTGAAGATGCCGGTGAGAATACCGCCGATCAGGATAACCGGAGTCAGCAGTGCCAAAAAGGAAGAGCAGGCCAATTTAAATAGCTCGGAAACCGTGGGAAATCCTCTGCGAGGGTAGTGACGGCGGTTTGAGATAATGGCGACCATAATTCCCAGGCAAATTGCGCAGACGATGCCCGGAATAATGCCTCCCACCAACAGCTTGGAGATAGACACAGAGCCAACGCAGCCAAACACGATTAGCGGGATGCTCGGCGGAATAATCGGGCCAATGGTGGAGCTGGCCGCTGTAATACCTGCAGAAAACGGCGCATCGAACCCCTCGTTTCTCATAGCCCGAATCTCAATGGTGCCAAGTCCTGCCGCATCGGCAACCGCAGACCCGCTCATTCCGGCAAACACTACAGACGCCAGGATATTGACCTGACCCAGGCCTCCCGGAATCCAGCCAACCAGCGCATTGCAGAATTTAAAGATACGCTCTGTAATGCTGCCCACGTTCATAAGCTTGCCGGAAAGCAAAAACAGCGGGATCGCAAGCAGGGTGAAGCTGTTTACACCCGTGGCCATTTTGGTGACCATCGTCTGCATCTGAACGAAGCCGAAGCTCCCGCTGTAAATCATTCCGACCACAGCGGAAATGCCCAACGCATAGGGGACGGCAAAGCCCATCAGGAATAAGATCATCACCAGGCCCACATAAATAGCAATCAGCATGCGGCGCCTCCTTTACACTTCGTACTCCATCTGTTCATGATTCAGGACTTCCTTTGCACGCAGCGCACGGAAAATCACGAAAACAATCGATGCAATGCTGCCGATCAAAATAGGGATATACTGGTAATTTGTTTTCAGCCAGGGTGTTGAGGCAAATGTAACTGTCGTACTGCTCGTGACCAGTCGGAAACTTCCAATGGTCAGCAGCGCCAAAAATGCCACGTAGCAAAGGCTCATGATCCAGTAGATGATCAGTTGCAGCTTTTTGGGGAATTTTCCGAGGAAGTAGGTCACCTTCATCTGTTCGTCCCTGCTCTCCAAAACCGGGAGCATGAGAAATACCATCCAGATATAGCTCATGCGGGCAAACTCTTCTGTAAATGGCGCAGAGATGTGCAAGACAAATCGGAAAATTACCTGGAGCAGACAGAGGACAAACATCGCCACAAGGAACAGTCCCGAAATCACGCTCAGGACTTTCTCAATTTTCTTCATGAGCGCTCCTCTTTTCCATGCATAAGTGATTCAGCGGGCACAGCCCTGCCCCGTGAAAGATGCGGACTGTGCCCGCCTGTTGTTACTTGGAGGGATCTTTCTGCCCAGTTCTGTTATCCCGCCAGATAATCTTCAATGTACTCCTGTGCCTCGGGCTGCAGGGTTTCCTTGACAGCCTCGATTCCGCTGGCGGCAGCCTCCTGGAAGAGGGCCTTGTCCACCGGCACAAAGGAAACCGTACCATCAGCCAAGATCTCCTCCATGTACTGCTCATTCAGCTCATCCAGTGCTCCATTTGCCCAATCAGCAGCTTCCTGGAAACAGGAGGTCAGAATCTCCTGATCCGCAGGGTCCATTGGCATCCCAGAAATCTGCATTGACGCACCAATGGTTTACAGACTGCAGATGCTCGGTCTGCATGATGTACTTGTTGACCTCGTAGATCTTGTTGGCGTAGATGTTGTCAATAGGGTTCTCCTGGCCATCAACCACGCCGGTCTGCAGCGCAGAATAGGTTTCAGACCAGCTTACCACGGTGCAGTTAGCGCCCATGGAATTCCACACGGTTACCCAAGCCTGGATTTCGGGGACCCGGAGCTTCAGTCCCTCCAGCTCTTCCGGCGAGGTGATCTCTTTCGAAGCGGTCAGCAGGCGAGGGCTGCGGCGGGACAATCCCAGCAACCGAACATTGCCGTTTTCATATGCGGCGTTCTCAATTGCCTCGCCCAGCGGGCTGTCAAAGACCGCCTCCACATCCTCGATACTGGTAAAGAGGAAGGGAATGATGGTGGGATCATAGCCAGATGCGATCTGACTGCCAAAACTGTCCGCAAAATAACAGATTTGAATCTCGCCGCTCTTGATCAGATCATATTGCTCTGTTTCGTTACCCAGGGTCGCGTCGGTATGGAAGTTGATTTGGATGCGGCCATCGGATTTCTCCGAGACCAAATCCGCAAACTTGGTGCCCAGCTGGCAGGCTACTGTGGAGGCATTATCAAATGAGGTCATCGTGATCTCATATGTATTGCCGCCCTCCCCATCGGTGCTGCTCTCACCCTGATCGCCGCAGCCCGCGACCAGAGTGACCAAGAACAACGCTGAAAGTGCTACAGGCAAAAATCTTCTCATAGTTTTCATAGTCGCTCCTCCATCCAATTTCAATCGATACGATTCCGGTTGCTTTAAAAGTATCCCAAAGTCTGTTATTTCTTGGAGCGGGTAAGCTCCACACCCGCAAGTCTCTCATAATAGCGCATGACCGCCGCGCTGTCCTCAGACCCGGCGCCGATTGCGGACATATACTTCATTTCATCCATAACCAAGCTGGCAAGCGGCATGGCTGCTCCCAGCGCATGGCCCGTCTCCAGAGCATTGGCCAGATCTTTAATGTGCAGATCCAGCCGGAAGCCCGCCTTAAAATCGCGATCCATGGCCATTGCCAGCTTTCCGTCCAGGACTTTCGACCCCGCATAGCCATTTCTGATCGCATTATAGACGACCTCAGGCTCCACGCCGGCCTTCAGACCCATGACAAACGCTTCTGCCACCGCGGCAGTTTCAACCGCAATGATATGCTGATTGACCAGCTTGGTCGTATTGCCTGCACCCAAGGCGCCGCAATATGTGATTGTGCCAGCCATGACCTCCAGAATGGGCCGCATCTCCTCCAGCAAAGATTCCTCACCGCCGCACATCAGGGCGAGCGTTCCGTTGATCGCACCGATTTCTCCGCCGGAGACAGGGGACTCCAGCATGGGAACTCCCGCCTTTGCGCATGCTGCGCCGACTTCTTTTGTCGCCAGAGGCGCAATCGAACTCATTTCAATGATCTTCATTCCCTCATGGCGGCCCTCCAGTACGCCATCCGCACCCAGGATCACCGTTTTGACATGAGGAGAATTGGGAAGCATGGTGATGACCACATCACTTTTCTGCGCCACCGCCTTATTGCTGTCCATAGCGTTGGCGCCGCACGCAACAAGCTCTTCAACCCCCTTGGGAACCACATCGTACACGAACAGTTCATGCCCTGCTTTCAGCAGATTCTTTGCCATGGGGCGCCCCATTACCCCCAACCCGATAAAACCGACTTTCATAGACACCAACCTTTCTCAAAATAATGATAACACTTTTCATTTCCCAGTTTGTGAAAACGTTTTCTCAAAATTGAAAAAACAAAAGGAGCTGCTTTGGTAAAAATCTTTGATTTTCCTTCCCAGCGGCTCGAGAAAACCTTTTCTGAATATAGAATAGCAAATTTGGGAATCTTTTGCAATTATAACATTTTACTATTATTGACGATTTGTTTTGTAGATTATGCCATGTTTTTGCTGGTTTTTTACAGATTTATTATGCTTTTTGCATTATTTTTGATTATCCCGAGATAGTAGAAAAAGGCCGCCGAACGGAATAACGTCCGGTGGCCTTTCGCAAACGCACAGATATTTTCAGCAGTACAGAGGATTTTGCCGCATTATTTTTCGACTCGGTATTTTGGACTACGGTCCAATTTCGGAAGTGTTTCTCTTAGCCCCAGGGATTCTCCGTGGGATAGGGCAGGCTCTTGGGCTGGTTGTAAGCGATATCACCGACGCCGAAGTACTTCAAAACCTCAAAGAGTGCCTTGCCGCAGTGGGCAAACGCCACCGCCCCGTGGTGGGGATACCGCTTCTGGAGCAGCACATGGCGGTAGAACCGGCCCATTTCAGGGATGGCAAAAATGCCGATACCGCCGAAGGAGCGGGTGGCCACCGGGAGTACTTCGCCTTCCGCCACATAGGCCCGCAGGGTCCCCTCACTGTCGCACTGGAGTCGATAGAAGGTGATCTCAGAGGGTGCGATGTCGCCTTCCAGCGTGCCGCGGGTGAAGTCCGGCGTCCCGCCGTTTTCCAGCAGACGGTTCTGGATCAGCTGATACTTCACAGCACAGCCGCCGCACATCTTGCAGCTGGGGGTATTGCCGCAGTGGAAGCCCATGAAGGTGTCCTTGATATCGTAGGCGAACTTGCCAGCGATCTCCTCATCATAGATGTACTTGGGCACAGAGTTGTTGATGTCCAGCAGCGTGACGGCATCGCCGGTGATGCAGGCTCCGATATACTCGCTGAGTGCGCCGTAGATATCCACCTCGCAGGCCACGGGGATTCCCCTGGAGGCCAGGCGGGAGTTGACATAGCAGGGCTCAAAGCCGAACTGCTCCGGGAACGCGGGCCAGCACTTGTCCGCGAACGCCACGAACTGGCGGGCGCCCTTGTGGCTCTCCGCCCAATCCAGCAGCGTCACCTCAAACTGGGCCATCCGCTCCAGCAGATCGGGATAGGAGGTCTTCTCCCCCATCTCCGCCTTCATATCGGCAATGACGCCGGGAATCCGGGCGTCGCCCGCATGAGCCTTATAGGATACCAGCAGGTCCAGCTCGGAGTTCTCCTCCACTTCCACGCCCAGCTCATAGAGGCCCTTGATGGGAGCGTTGCAGGCAAAGAAGTCCTGTGGCCGGGGGCCAAAGGTGATGATCTTCAGATTTTTCACACCGATGATGGCCCGGGCCACGGGGATAAACTCCCGGATCATCTGGGCACATTCCTCCGCCGTGCCGACGGGATACTCCGGGATGTAGGCCTTCAGGTGGCGCATGCCCAGATTGTAGGAGCAGTTGAGCACGCCGCAGTAGGCATCGCCCCGGCCGTTGATCAGGTCACCGTCGCCCTCCGCCGCGGCAATGTACATGGTGGGGCCGTCAAACTTCTGGCACAGCAGCGTCTCCGGCGTCTCAGGGCCGAAGTTGCCCAGGAACACCACCAGGGCATTGACGCCGTTGGCCCGGACATCTTCCAGGGCCTTCAGCGCGTCCGCCTCATTCTCCACGGTGATGGGGCACTCATAGAGGCCCTCACCGTACGCCGCCACAATATTCTGCCGGCGCTTGGTGGACAGCGCAATGGGGAAGCAGTCCCGGGACACGGCAATGATGCCAAGTTTGACTTCAGGAATATTCATAGCAACTCTCTCCTTTTTAAATCAGGTTGACAATGTCGATGTTCACGCCCTTCAGGCCCACTTTGGCACCGCCCTTGGCCTCGTCGGAGTCCGGATGGGCCAGCAGCCATTTGTTGCAGGCGGTCAGGGTCTCATCCTCCCCGTTCAGGGGCGTCAGTGCCGGCTTGGGGCCGTTGGTGCCCCGGGGGAGCACCACAACCACCTGGAACCCCGCGCCGGATGCGGCGGAGCAAGGTGCGTAATGCAGCGTGGTGGCATAGACCTCCACCAGCACCCCGGCGGGGACCCGGAACGCCTTGACCTTGGCAGTATCCAGCATACCGCCTTCCATTTCGTCCTCCCGGGCCAGCAGGAGGATAAAGTCCTGGGCACCGCAGTTGAGCTCACTGTCCCGGTGGTATTCCAGGCAGTTGAGTTTGGTGTTGTGCCCGTTGCACCAGCCCAGCTGAATGGGCATGCCGCCATAGGCATTAGCGGAGAGCTGGCCCGCGATGGGCAGTGCCTCCAGCTCCGGCTGGGAGGGGACATATTCCACCCCTTCCGGCACCGGTGTGACCTCCTGCAGCGTCTTGGTCAGTGCAGCAGTGTCATACCCCTCCAGCACTTTGCCGTAGGGGGCAAACGCAGGATCGAAAATGGAATCAATCGTCATAAACTCTCACCTCAAACACGGGAGGACTCTCCCGCAAAATGACTCAGGGCAATCTGACAAATTTTTTCACTCGCCGGAAAAAACAGCTGGGCAGCCGGGCCCACCAAAAAGGCGCACACCACTGTGCCGAGGCCCACCACACCGCCCAAGGCCAGTCCCGTTCCGGCGAAAGCACAATCCGCCACAACCCGGACCGGCCCAAAGGGCTTTTTCATCTTATCACTGATCACCACCGCAACCAGATCATTGGGACCAGTGCCCGCCTGGGAACGGATGACGATGGTCATGCCGAAGGCCAGGATCAAGCACCCTGCCACCAACAGGCCCAACCGGCACAGCAGCGGCAGGCCGCCGTGGATTACCGGCGAAAGCCAGAGGGTGTACAGGTCGATAACGGGGCCGCCCAGGGCCATACACAGTACTGTTCCCACGCCCACATAGCTCCGGTCCACCACCAGCAGCACCAGCAAAATCACCAGTGACACCAGGAGATGCACCCGCCCGTGGGTCATGGCGGCCCAGGCGGGCCACGGAAGAGACCGGAACAGCCCCTGCACAAACACATTGAATGGGTCGGACCCCAAGTCCGTCTGCAGAAACAGCGTGACCCCCAGATGGGCAATGCACAGCCCCACCAGCAGCAGTGCCACCCGCACGATCCACTCCCGAAACGTACGGCGTTTTCCCTCCCCCGTCACCGCAGCTGGGGAAAGACCTGCCTGAGGGCGGGATAGATCTTCCGGAACTGCTGGTACCGGGCTTCGTACCGGGCCGTCAGCTCCGGGTCCGGTTCCACCCGGTCTGCCACTTCCACCAGGGCGTCCGCCGCAGCCTGTACGCTCTCGTACTGTCCGCAGCCTACCATGGCCAGCATGGCGCCGCCATAGCCGGGGCCCTGTTCGGTTTTCAGCAGCTCCAGGGGAATTCCCAAGACATTCGCAAAGATCGTTCTCCACAGCGGGGACTTGCTGCCGCCGCCGCAGATCTTGGTGCTGGGGATTTCCAGTCCCAGGGACCGGGCCACCTCAAAGGAGTCCCGGATGGCGAAGGCCACACCCTCCAGCACCGCCTGCACCAAGTCGGAGCGGGAGGTATCCATGGTCATGCCGATGAACGTCCCCCGGGCATTGGTATCGTTGATAGGGCTGCGCTCCCCCATGAGGTAGGGCAGGAAATACACATGGTTCCGCCCCAGCTTTTCCGGCGTGATATCCCGCTGTTCTGCCGCGTAATCCGTGGTTTTGAGGATATCGTCGCACAGCCATTTGTTGCAGGAGGCCGCCGAGAGCATGCACCCCATCAGGTGCCAGCCGCCGTCGGCATGGGCAAAGGCATGAAGGGCGTTGTTGGGGTCCATGCCGAATTTCTTGGAGGAGATGAACACGGTCCCGGAGGTGCCCAGGCTGATGTTGCAGCCGCCCTCCCCCACAACGCCGGTTCCCACCGCCGCCGCGGCATTGTCTCCCGCGCCGGCCACCACCTTCGTGCCGGACGGGATGCCGAGGCCGGCCGCCACTTCCGGCTTGACCGTCCCCACCACCTGGTAGCTCTCATAGAGCCGGGGCATCTGCTCCAGCGTGACGCCGCAGATGGAGAGCATCTCCTCGCTCCAGCGCTTGTGTTCCACATCCAGCAGCAGCATGCCGGAGGCATCGGAGTAGTCACAGCAATGCACGCCCGTAAGAATATAGTTGATATAGTCCTTGGGCAGCATAATCTTCTTGATTCTGGAAAAGTTCTCCGGCTCGTTTTCCCGCATCCACAAGAGCTTCGGCGCGGTAAACCCTGCGAAGGCGATGTTGGCCGTCAGGCGGGCCAGGGTCTCCTTGCCCACGGTCCCGTTCAGGTAGTCCACCTGTGCGGCGGTGCGGCCGTCGTTCCACAAGATTGCGGGCCGGATCACTGAGTCCTGCTCATCCAGCACCACCAGACCATGCATCTGGCCGCCGCAGCCGATCCCCGCCACCTTTGCGCCGTCAAAGCCCTGGAGCAGCTGGGGAACTCCCTCCAGAACCGCGCGTTTCCAGTCCTCAGGATTTTGTTGGCTCCAGCCGGGCTTTGGAAATTCCAGCGGATATTCCCGCGTCACCGTATTCAGAATTCCGCCGTTCTCATCCACCAGCAGCAGCTTGACGGCGGAGGTCCCCAAATCAATCCCTATGTAATACATCTCGAAACTCCCTTTCAGCCTTGATGAGGCGTTTATCAGGAATCATCGCGCTTGGAGAGCACATCAAACACCACGGCAGCCAGCAGCACGCCGCCCTTGACCACCTTCTGGAAGTTCTGGTCGATACCCATGACGCTCATGCCCAGGTTGATAACGCCCATCAGCACAGCGCCGACGATGACGCCAGGGACCGTGCCCACGCCGCCGTAAGCAGATGCGCCGCCGATGAAGCAGGCGCCGATGGCGTCCATCTCGTAGCCGTCACCGTAGGTGGGCTGGGCGGATGCCATGCGGGCGATGGTCAAAACGCCGGCCAGGGCCGCCAGGAATCCCATGTTCGCATAGGCGAAGAAATACACCTTTTTCGTGTTGATGCCGGAGAGCTTGGTGGCCTTCTCATTGCCGCCCACCGCATACAGATGCCGACCGATGGTAGTCTTGGAGGTGATGTAGGCATACACGCAGATCACCACGGCCACCCACAGCAGCGCGGTGGGGATGCCCTTGTAACGGCTGAGGCTGATGGTGAAGAACATCACGGCCGCCACGATGACCACGCTGCGCAGCACCACAGCCGTCAGGGGCTTGACCTCGTAGCCCTTCTTGACCCGGTTGATCCGGTTGCGGACCACCATCACGAGATACACCACGCAGACCGCCAGGCCCACGATCAGGCACAGCACGTTCAATCCCTCACCGCCGAAGGGATCGGGGATATAGCAGGTAGCGCCGCCGCCGAAGATGTCCTTGAACATCTGGTCGGAGATGGACTGGGTGCGGCCATTGAGGGCCACGTTGGAAAGGCCGCGGAAAATCAGCATGCCCGCCAGGGTGGTGATGAAGGGCGGGACCCGCACGTAGGCGATCCAGTATGCCTGGAAGGCACCGATGGCCAGGCCGATGAGCAGCATGACCACCACCGCCAGCCACATGTTCATGCCGCCGGCCATCAGCAGGGCGCCGATGGCGCCGGTGAAACACACCACAGAGCCAACGGAAAGGTCGATGTTGCCGCCGGTGAGGATGCACAGCAGCATGCCGGTGGCCAGGATAAACACGTATGCGTTTTGCGAGATCAGGTTGGTGATGTTCTGGGGGTTCAGGATTTTCCCCCCCGTCTGCCAGGCGAAGAACGCAAACACCAGCACCAGAATCAGGACCATGGTGTTTTTCTGGAGCCAGTTCAAAACTTTTGTCTTTGTCATGATGGAAACGCTCCTTTAGTTGTTCGAGGATTTCAGGATACAGGCCATGATGCTCTCCTGCGAGGCTTCGCCCTGCTGGAACTCGCCCACGATCCGTCCCTCGTTCATCACATAAATCCGATCGCTCATCCCCAATACCTCCGGCAGCTCCGAGGAAATCATGATGACGGATTTTCCGGAGGCCACCAGCTCGTTGATGATGCAGTAAATTTCGTATTTTGCGCCTACGTCGATACCGCGGGTAGGCTCATCCAGGATCAAAATGTCAGGGTCGGCAAACATCCACTTTGCCAGCAGCACCTTCTGCTGGTTGCCGCCGGAGAGGTTGCCCACATTCTGTTCCACGCCGGTACATTTGGTTTTGAGTTTTTTCCGGTACTCATCGGACACGGCATATTCCTTGTCCTGATCCACCACGCCCCGGTGGCAGACGCCCTCCAGATTGGCGAGCGTGGTATTGACGCGAATGGGATTGGAGAGGATCAGTCCGTTTCCCTTGCGGTCCTCGGTGACATATGCGAGGCCGTGCCGGATGGCGTCCTTCTCGTTTTTCAGTTTGACTTCCTTGCCGCCCAAAAGCAGCGTCCCGTGGGCCGCGTGACCATAGCTGTGGCCGAAGAGACTCATGGCTAGCTCGGTCCGGCCGGCACCCATCAGGCCGGAAATGCCCACCACTTCGCCTTTGCGGACGTACATGGACACATCGTCCACCACTTTTTTCTCCCGGTAAACCGGATGGTAAACCGTCCAGTTCTTGACCTCCATACACACATCGCCGATGGTGACACCCGTGCGCTTGGGGAAGCGGTCCGCGATCTCCCGGCCCACCATGCCGCGGATGATCCGGTCCTCGGAAATATCGTCCACGCCCTTGTGCAGTGTCTCAATGGTCTTGCCGTCCCGGATCACGGTGATGTCATCGGCCACATAGGAGACCTCATTGAGTTTGTGGGAGATGATGATGCAGGTCATGCCCTCCTGCTTGAAGCGCAGCAGCAGATCCAGCAGTGCCTTGGAGTCCGACTCATTCAGGGAGGAGGTCGGCTCGTCCAGAATCAGCAGCCGGGCATTTTTCGCCAGTGCCTTGGCGATCTCCACCAGCTGCTGTTTGCCCACGCCGATATCCTTGACCAGCGTGCGGGAGGATTCCGCCAGGCCCACGATCTTCAGGTATTTGTCCGCCTTTTCGTAGGTGCCGTCCCAGTTGATGGAGAAGGACTTGCCCTGCTCATTGCCCAGGAACATATTCTCGCCGATGGTCATGTAGGGGACCAGCGCCAGTTCCTGATGAATGATGACGATGCCCTTTTGTTCACTGTCCGTGATCTTGGCGAACTTGCATACCTCGCCTTCATAGACAATGTCGCCGGTGTAGCTGCCATAGGGATAAATACCGCTCAATACGTTCATGAGGGTGGACTTTCCGGCGCCGTTCTCCCCGACCAGCGCGTGGATCGTCCCCTTCTTCACCTGCAAATTCACGTCGTCCAGGGCCCGGACTCCGGGAAACAGCTTGGTGATATTCCTCATTTCCAGAATGTTCTCAGACAAGATATCACCTCATTTTATGGTTTCGGGCAAGGCGGGAATCTCCCGCCTTGCCCGAACAATTCGTTCCAGCAGACCGGAACCCGTACTGAAATCAGCCGTTCAGGTCAGCTTCGGTATAATAGCCGGAATCGATCAACAGCTCCTGATAGTTATCAATGGTGCAGTCCTTGGGCTCGCACAGATAGCTGGGGATCACGCCAGTGCCGTTGTCATAGGTCTCGGTATCGTTGACGGGGGGCTCGGTTCCCTTCATCAGGGCGTCCACCATTTCCACGGTCTTGGAGGCCAGGTCACGGGTATCCTTGAACACGGACATGGACTGCTTGCCGGCAACAATGTTCTTCACGTTGGCGATATCGCAATCCTGGCCGGTCAGCACGGGATAGTTGCCGGTGTAGGAGGAAGCCAGTGCGTTGGCAACGCCCAGAGCGGTGGAGTCGTTGGAAGCCAGGACCACGTCCAGCTGCGTGCCGTCAGAGTAATAGGAAGCCAGGATGTTCTCGAACCGGGCCTGGGCTGCGTCGGTCGCCCAGTTGGCGGTAGCGACGGTCTGCTTCTCGGTCTGGCCGGAGGGGCAAACCAGCGTGCCGGCGTCGATGTAGGGCTGCAGGACGCTGATGGCGCCGTCAAAGAAGAAGTTGATGTTGTTGTCGCCGGGGTCGCCGGTGATGTACTCGATGTTGTAGGTCTTGTCACCGGCATTCTCCAGATCCAGCGCGTCGACGATGTACTCGCCCTGCTTCACGCCGACATCCCAGTTATCAAAGGTTGCGTAATAGCTGACGGCGTCAGAGTTCATGATCAGGCGGTCATAGGCGATGACGGGGATATCCGCGGCCTTTGCCTGGTCCAGAACGGTGCCCAGTGCCTCGCCGTCGATGGAGGCGATCACCAGCACTTCGCAGCCGTTGGCGATCATGTTCTCAATCTGGGAAACCTGGGTGGGGATATCGTTGGCGGCATACTGCAGGTCCACGGTGTAGCCGGCCTCTTCCAGCTGGGCCTTCATGTTTTCGCCGTCCTGATTCCAGCGCTGCAGGTCCTTGGTAGGCATGGCCACGCCGACCAGATTGCTGCCCTCTTCCGTGGTGTTGGGTTCTTCCTGGGAGGACTCGTCTTCCTGACCGCTTCCGCAGGCAGTCAGTGCAAAGACCATCGACAATGTCAGCAACAATGCAAGAATCTTTTTCATGTTCAAGTCTCCTCTTCATCTCAATTCGCAGCGTACACCGGCCGCTCGCTGCTCTTGAGTAAATTTTAGATAATTTTAGGTCACATGTCAATTAAAATTTGTGCTAAATACCTTTTTTCATCGTATTATACACTATGATAACGATTACGCTTGTGCATAATAACCAACCCCTTTCCCTGCTCCTTTGGGAAAACGCCCGCAGTTTCATATAAAATTTATATAAATATTTTAGTTGCCTTTTTATCTGATTTGTTGCATAATAAAAACAAGGTCGGAAGGAGGTCCTCTGTCATGCCCGGAGTGACGGCAAAAGACATCGCCGAAAAACTGAATATTTCCCAGTCCGCTGTTTCTTTGGCTCTCAACGGAAAGCCGGGTGTGAGCGAAAATACCCGTGCTCTGGTGCTGGAAACCGCCATGCAGCTGGGTTATTCCCGTCCGGATTCATCCAGTCTCTTCTCCCCTGCACAAACCATCTGCTTTGTCCGCTACGCAGGCAAAATCGTCCAGATTGCGGAACACACCTCGTTTGCCTCCTTTGTCCTTCAGGGCGTGGAGGCACGGGCCACGGAGCTGGGATACAGCACCCAGGTGCGCTACCTGAACGCCGGAGACATGTACAATCCCCAGACGCTGGAGTTTATCCGCAACGCAGACGGCATCATCTTCCTGGGGACAGACATCACCGAGACACAGCTGCCGGAAATCGAGCAGCTCTTCGGGTATCTGGGCAGCACGCCCGTGGTCGTGGTGGACAGCAGCCTGCTGGCAAACCGGGCGGACTGTGTAACCAATGACTGTTACGGCGGTGCCAAGGCCGCCGCCGAATATCTGCTGCAGACCGGGCACCGGCACATCGGCTACGTCCGGGCCAAGCAGCGCATCCGCAATCTCTGTGAGCGGGAGCGGGGCATTCAGGACGCACTGGACCGCGCCGGAATGTCTCTGGCCGCCACCATTGAAGTGGACGTCTCTTCCGAAGGCGCGTTCCAGGACTTTGACGCCTGGATCAAGCAGCAGCCCCTCCTGCCGGACGCGCTGTTTGCCGAAAATGATATCCTGGCTGCCGCCGTGATCCGCGTTTTGAAAAAGCACGGCTACCGCGTTCCGGACGATGTTTCCGTCATCGGATTTGATGACATCCCCATGTGTGAAATGCTGGACCCGCCGCTGACAACCGTCCACGCCTTCAAGGATGAACTGGGCATGGTGGCGGTGGAAATTCTGGACCGGCGCATCAAGCGGGGAGAAGTCCCTCACCAGATGTCTTCCGTGGGGCTTTTGAATACCACGGTCTCCACCCGTCTGGTCACCCGCTTCAGTGTCAAGGCACGCTGAACACCTCCCTGTCCCAGTCTATGGGAATTGTCCCGCATGTATGTCCCAAAAGCGCCGGATCACCTGTACCGGCGATGCAGAAAAATACCCGGCACCGGGCGGAAAGGAGACCTTT
>ENA-OPBO01000747-OPBO01000747.1-human-gut-metagenome-genome-assembly--contig:-NODE-747-length-26160-cov-4.838920_pt1 | contig 26160 bp, 25 predicted proteins | sample MGYA00241071_ERZ501458 | MGnify/ENA primary metagenome ERZ501458 (study PRJEB25962, sample SAMEA2042509) | human gut metagenome | biome: human gut; feature: human-associated habitat; material: faeces... | reverse complement strand
CGACAGGATTCAAACCTGTAACCTTCTGATCCGTAGTCAGATGCTCTATTCAGTTGAGCCACGGGACCATTTCTTAAATGCGATGCAAAGGTACGCATATTTTTTAATACAGCAAAATTTTTTCTGATTTTTTTATCAGATTGTTTTGATTTTATTGAATATTGCCTTTATAATGCAGAAAAGATGATTTAAAACAATAAAATATGATGACCTGTTTGCTTAATTTGCCAGACAATGAAATGCGTGCTGTGTGGAGTGTGGGTTTATGGAGTATTATAAATTAATGATATTGTACCATTTACTTCATATTTGTTTTTTTATATAAAATTATGTTGAAAGTGTTTTTTTTTGCTTTTTTAGTTATGTGGTATACATACTAAGATGGTGTTCCTTCTTTGTTGTAATTTATAGCTTCTATTGATTCGCCTTGCTGTATTATGGAAGAGCGGAATTGGATAAATTATGGTATATGATATTTTTTTAAAAGAAATATTCTTGAAAATTTGCACGTATAAGAAAAAAGTATTACCTTTGCAGCGCAAAAAGCGATAAATGGTACCTTGGCCGATCGGTTAGGTAACGGTCTGCAAAACCGTGTAGAGCAGTTCGACTCTGCTAGGTACCTCTTAAAAGGCAACATTCACATGAATGTTGCCTTTTTTATATATTTACGATTTGTTTGGTGCTGCCGAAATTTCTACTGCCCCATAAAAGTTTTTTCTCTTTAGAATCGCAAAGCTCTACGGATACCCCATTAAATTTCTGCTGCCCCATGATGTCAATGTTGATTGTTACGTGTTGTAATTGTTTTTCGTTAAATATTTGAGTCTGTGAGAATCGTGCTAATTTAATTTTGCTGTATATAATAAGGTGTGGGGTATATAAAAGAAAACCCTGACGCTTAAACGTACAGGGCTAATGAAAGGAGGAGTGGTACCACCAGGAATCGAACCGGGGACACAAGGATTTTCAGTCCTTTGCTCTACCAACTGAGCTATGGCACCATCGTTGTTCTTTTTTGCGATGCAAAGGTACGCAAAAGTTTTAAAATAAAAGATTCATTACGTGATAAAAGTATTCTTTTTAACTTATTTTTGGAAATTAGCTTATAAAAACGAATAAAACATGCATAATTGTGCAGAATACACCTTTATGCATGTTTTATTTTGCGTATTTATTGCATTAAAGTAGTTGTGCGCTGTGTGATGATTTTATTTGTTTAGCTGCACTTTTTCTGTATTATAAAGTGAAACCATAGCCTACTGTCAGCGAGAAACTGCGGTTGCGTATGTTATCGACGTAATATTTATATGGGTTTTTCAGGCCGAACAAGTATCTCAGGTCGATGCTGATATTGTTGTATTCGTAAGCAACTCCTACTGGGATGCCGATGTCGAAGCGTTTGAATATTCCGGTTGTGGTGTTGCTTGCCTCTCCTGATTGTTCCGCGTCAGGTATATATTGGCCGTTTTCAATAGTTCCGTTCTCGTAGTCACCGCTTCCTTTTGCCGACAGAAGGTATCCCGCCTGCACTCCGGCTTTTATCGAGAAGCCGCTGTTGCCGAAATAGCAGATGGCCATTACGGGTATTGTGAGATAGTGGAGTGTCTGCTTCGAATCGGTTATCTTGTTATAGTATTGCTCATTGCTATAAGTATAGTCTGAATATTTGGTGCCGTACATCGAGTAGAGCAGACCTGCGCTGAAGCCAAAGTCGTTGTTTTTAAATCTGTGTCTTACTTCGGCTCCTGCCGTTATGCCAAATTTATATTTTGGCTTAAGCTCATCGCCCTGTCCGTTTCCTGCGTCAGTGAGGATTATGTCGTTGTTCATCTTAGACAAGGTGAGGCCGAACATAGGGAAAATCTTTGTTTCGCCTCCTGCTGTTTGTGCTGTTGAGTTTTGTGTCATCGTCAACAGCACGAGCATTATTATTACCAGTTTTTTCATGTTATTAAGTTTTTTCTGATATAACGTTTTTTGCATTTTTTTATTGTTACTTTCCGTTCATATTTAACCCCAATCCGTCATTATACAGCACATAGCTTTATCAATTTTTCAGCCAATCTTTTTTGTCTTTATTGGCTGAAAAAGTTTTTTGTAGAAACTCATCACTCGTCACATTCGCATGTAATTTGTTGATATCCAGTTGCTTGCGGTGTGATGAGTTGTCGTGCAAACTCATCACACAAAGATTTAGCCGTTCTTTTTTGTCCTGATTTTGGTTGATTTATGCCTGATGTGATGAGTTTGCACGACAACTCGTCACGCCATAATGCTTTGATTTGCAGTGCCTTATGCCGTGTTGTGACGAGTGATGAGTTTCTTCGAAAAACTTTTTTTGTTCATTCATTCCGTGATGGATTTCTTTTCATCTTTCTTTTTGCTTTGTGTCGGATGCATGTCTATATCCGGCTGAAAGCATATCTTTTGCATCATAAAAGGCCTTGTTTTGTCATGCAAAAGCATGCCTTTCGAAAAGCAACTTGATGCCTTCTGCTTGGGCTTAACGTGATGGGGTATGCTGGTTATGTGATTTGATGCCATCACTGATCTTAGCTTTTGTGTTAGTCTTCAGTAGTAACTGTTTTAATAAAAAATGTTCAGACTGCTGGCAGCCTGAACATTCCTGTATGATGAATAATTTATTGTCTTAGTCTTTTAATGGATTCCAGCCCTGAGCTTTCAGCTCAAACTCGTTGTTGTCGCGGCTTACGAGCATGTGGCCCAGTTCTTTCTTTGTGATGTGCCCTATGAGCTTCACGTCTTTCATGTCCTCAATCTTCTCATGGTCGCCTATCGGCACGGTGAACAGCAGCTCGTAGTCTTCGCCGCCGTTGAGCGCACATGTAGTTACGTTCATGTTCATCTCCTCAGCCATCACAGCCGTCTGATAGTCAATGGGGATGTTCTTTTCGTAAATTCGGCATCCGCAGTTGCTCTGGTTGCAGATGTGCAGCAGTTCGCTGCTCAGTCCGTCGCTTATGTCCATCATGGCCGTGGGGTGTATGTTGCGCTCGCGCAGTGCTTGCAGAATGTCGCCCCTTGCCTCTGGCTTTAGCTGGCGCTGCAGCAGATATTCCTTTCCGGCGAAGTCAGGCTGGAAGTGGGCCAGCTCTTCGAGCGCACGCTTGTCGTTCTTCTTCCTTGCCTCGTTCACCTGCTGATAGTAGACGCTCTTTTCGCGCTCTAGCAGTTGCAGGCCCATGTATGCCGCCCCGAGGTCGCCGCTGACGCATATCAGGTCGGTGTCCTTAGCGCCGTTTCTGTATACGATGTCCTCCTTTGCACATTCGCCGATGCACGTTATGCTTATGGCCAGTCCGGTGTACGACGACGTCGTGTCGCCGCCCACAATGTCTACGTTCCATTTTTCGCAGGCCATGCGCAGGCCGCTGTAGAACATCTCCATGTCCTCAACTGTGAAGCGTTTGCTCAGCGCAATGCTTACAATGAGCTGGCGCGGTGTGCCGTTCATGGCGAATATGTCGCTTATGTTCACCATTGCCGACTTGTAGCCAAGGTGCTGCAGGTCGATGTATGTAAGGTCGAAGTGGACGCCTTCCATAAGCATGTCTGTCGTAACGAGCACTTCCTTGTCGGGATAGTGCATCACGGCGCAGTCGTCGCCTACGCCGTATATTGTCGATTCGTTTTTGGGGGCATGTCCGTCTGTGAGGTGACGGATAAGTCCGAATTCGCCAAGTTTCGCAATGTCTGTCATTCTGCTTTTAGTTTTTTTCTTTGTTATATTTCGATTTAAGGAGCTAAGAATACGCCTTGCGGCAACATTCTTAACTCCTTGTATCCTATAATCCGGCCGGCACAGGTTATGCACGGTTGATCATCTCTCTCATTATTTCGGTCATCAGCGGCTGAGCCTTGTTGGCTGCAATCTGCACCTCCTCATGGCTTACCTCAACCGGTGTGTCCTCGAGTCCGAGGTCGGTGATGATGCTTATGCCGAATGTCTTTATGCCGCAGTGATGTGCCACGATAACTTCAGGCACCGTACTCATGCCTACGGCGTCTCCGCCAAGGCGGTGATACATCTTATATTCTGCCGGAGTCTCAAACGTAGGACCCTGCACGCCCACATAAACGCCGTGAACCACGCGTATGCCCTTTTCGGCGGCAATGGCGTCGGCCTCTGCTATGAGCTTCTTGTCGTAAGTCTCGTGCATATCCGGGAAGCGCGGGCCTGTGGGGAAGTTCTTTCCGCGCAGCGGATGCTCCGGGAAGAAGTTGATGTGGTCTGTGATTATCATCAGGTCGCCGATCTTGAACTCAGGGTTCATGCCTCCCGATGCGTTGCTTACGAAGAGAGTCTTTATGCCGAGTTCGTACATTATGCGTATCGGGAACGTAACTTCCTTCATGTTGTAGCCTTCATAATAGTGGAAACGTCCTTCCATTGCCATTATGTCAACGTTGCCGAGCTTGCCGAAAATCAGTTTGCCGGCGTGTCCCTCCACCGTAGAAACGGGGAAGTTAGGTATTTCAGAGTAAGGAAACTCGTAGCTGTCAGTGATTTCTGAAGCTAATTGTCCTAGGCCTGTTCCCAGAATTATTGCCGTTTTTGGGCTTGTTGTCATCCTTTGCTTTAGCCAGGATGCTGTTTCTTGAATTTTTTCGTACATAACCAATTATTTTTTCGTTAAATTCCTCTTCCTGACCGAGCATGAACTTTATTCTTATGGGCAGCATGTATAGATTTTGCCTTACCTCTTCAGAAAGTCCGTCCATTCCGGCCAGTCTCGAGTTGTCTTTTTCTGTAGTGATTATTATTTTGGGCGACGGCATCTTGTCGAACGCCTCGTTTATCCGTTCAATGTCCCTTCCGGTAAACTGATGGTGGTCGCCGAATGTCAGCGGCACAACGTTGCCGGCGTAAGGCTTCAGGTCGTAAATCATCTGTTTTGGCGACGCTATGCCTGTGAGCAGCAACACGTTCTCCTTATTCTTTCTGATGCTGTCGAGCGTTTTTGTCCTGCTGCCGAACACAGCCTTAAGGTCTTCATACTCGAGAGTGGAGAAGAACAGCTGCTGATATGGAAACAGGTTCATTGCCTTTATTATCACGCGATACTCCATGGGCTTTAGGTCCTTGGGGCATTTTGTTATAATAACGATGTCGGCCCTTGCCTTTCCGCTTAGCAGTTCGCGCAGTCGGCCGGCAGGCAGCAGTTTGTCGTAGATGATGAGCCTGTGATAGTCAACGAGCAGAATGTTGATTCCCGGTTTTACATATCTGTGCTGAAAGGCGTCGTCGAGCAGTATCACGTCGGTGTCTTTCGTCTCTTCGTCGCCGGTTATGCGGTCAATGCCGTGACATCTTTTTTTATCTACAGCCACGTATATGTCCTTGAATTTCTGCTTCATCTGGTAGGGCTCGTCGCCAATCTTTCTCATCTCGGTGTCCTCCTTTGCCAGCACGTAGCCCTTGCTCTTGCGCTTGTATCCGCGGCTCAGCACGGCCACCTTGCCCTTGTCTTTGAGCAGGCGGATGAGATATTCCACGTGGGGTGTCTTGCCCGAGCCGCCCACGGTGATGTTTCCTACCGATATTACCGGAATGTCGAAGCTGCGGCTTTTAAGAATGCCGAGCTCAAAAAGCTGGTTACGCAGCCTTACGCCCAGGCCGTAGAGCCAGCTCAGCGGAAGCATCCATTCGTTTATCTTTATAAAGTCGCCTTCCATTCCTTTACTGAATTCATAATATTGTTTGTCGTTATATGCAGCAGGCGCGCCGGCAGCTGTGCCTGTGGGCGCCTGCTTTGTTTATCTGATGTTAAGTATGAACGGCACACGTGCCTGCACGGCGTTCTGTCTGTTCATGCTTCTGATGAGCATGAACGGCTCGTAGTATTCGCCAAGTGTGAGGCGCAGCTGATTGTCGATGTAGCTGCCCTGCGATGCCTTGTTGAGCAGTTGCTCCATCCAGTCGCTCTTTCCGGGATAAGGAGTCGTGTGATATTCCTTCAGGTTAGCCAGACTTGCAGCCTTTGCCACAGCCTCGTTGAGGCCTCCGAGCTGGTCTACCAGTTTATGCTTGTATGCATCCTGTCCGAGCCATACATGGCCCTGAGCCACTTTCTCTACCTGTGCTATGCTCAGCTTGCGGCCTTCTGCCACACGTGAGCGGAACAGCTTGTAGCCGCGGTCGATATAGTTCTCGATGTATGCCATCTCCTCTTCGTTGAAAGGACGTGCAGGTGTGCCCAGACCGCTGTTCTTGTTGGTCTTCACCTCGTCGAACTTCACGCCGAGTTTCTGCGTGAGCAGTCCGCTGAAGTCGGGGAACATGCCGAATATGCCGATGCTGCCGGTCAGCGTTGTGGGCTCAGCCACAATCCAGTTGGCGCCGCTGCTGATATAGTAGCCGCCCGATGCAGCCATGCCGCCCATAGACACAACCACGGGTTTCTTCTTTTTCAGCATTTCAACATAGTGCCATATCTGTTCTGAGGCATAAGCGCTTCCGCCTCCCGAGTTGATGCGCAGCACCACGGCCTTTACGTTATCGTCGTCGGCCAGAGCCTGCAGATCTTCGCAAACCTTCTTGCCCACGATGTTGTGGCCTTGGCTCATCATGCCTGTCTCCTCGCTGTCAACGATGTTTCCGTAAGCATAGTATACAGCAATCTCGTCTCCTTTGCTGCTGTTGTCAGTCAGAAGTTTCATCTCTGCCAGTCCTGCCGTGTTGATGTTGTCGTCGGCATCCTTTTTCATGAGCTTGTTTATTTCGGCCTTTATGCCGTCAGTGTATATAAGCTTGTCCACCATCTTGCGCTTGACAAACTCTTTCGGATCGTCGAAGGTTATCAGTCTGTCGGCATAGGCGTTAAGCGAGTCGACGCTGATCTTTCTGCTTTCAGACACATCTTTGCAGATGGTCTGCCATATTCCGCTAATATAAGCCGTAACCTGTTCGCGGTTGGCGTCGCTCATCTTGTCGGCAGTGAACATTTCGGGAGCGCTCTTATATGTGCCCACTTTAGCCAGCTGCATCTTCACGCCAAACTTTGCCAGCATGTCTTTAAGGAATATCGGCTGCGAAGCCAGACCGTGCCAGTCTATCTGTCCGCTCGGATTCAGGAATATTTTGTCGGCAACCGATGCGATATAGTAGGTGCCCTGTGTGTATACGTCGCCGTAAGCCACAATCCATTTTCCGCTCTTCTTGAAGTCTTTCAGCGCGTTGCGTATGGCCTGCATCGACGCATAAGAGTCTGCACCGAACATTCCTGCCTCAATATATATACCTTTAATCTTGTCGTTGTTCTTGGCTTTTTTAATGGCGTCAAGTATGTCGTCGAGTCCCATGTTTCCAACCGTACTTCCGCTCAGCTGGTCCATGATGCTTTCTTCAGAGCGTTCGTTGAGCACTCCCGACAGGTTGAGCACCATTACCGTGTTGTCGCTCACGTCCTTTGCCGAACTTTCAGAGGCAATCATGCCTGCGATACACATCACTCCGAGCACGCCTGTTAGCAGGGTGAAAACTATCAAGCCGACAACCGTGGCGGCCATGTATTTAAAAAAGTCCTTCATAAAATATGCTTTACGTTTAAAAATTTCAGAAAAATGTTTTTATTCAATGTCGTGAGGCATGTTCCATGGCGGAATATGTTGCGCCGTGTGCCGCATTGCCACTTACCAACTGCAAATATAAGCAATTTTATTTTATTTTGTCTGAAAACGTATGCAAAGTTTGACAGAATCGTCAAATATTATTATTTTCGCACTGATGAAACGAGCTGTTATTATAGGTGCTTCTTCGGGCATAGGGCGCGAAGTTAGCAAGATATTGCTGGCAGAAGGCTGGATTATCGGCATTGCCGCAAGGCGTGAAGACAAGTTGCTTGAGATTAAAGAGCTTAATCCTGCCATGGTGGAGGTGTGCGCCATGGACGTTACCGACAAGGAGGCGCCGCGCAGGTTGCTCAACCTTGTGGGGCGCATGGGCGGAGTGAATCTTTTTGTCTACTGCTCAGGTGTAGGACATCAGAATCCGCGGCTTGACGCAGACACCGAGCTTGACACGGTAGGCGTCAACGTGTTCGGATTTACGCAGATGGTCGACACGATGTTTAACTATATGGCTGACAATCTTGGCGGCGACATAGCCGTGGTGTCTTCAATAGCCGGCACAAAGGGACTTGGCGCGGCACCGTCGTACAGCGCGTCGAAGGCATATCAGAACACGTACATTCAGGCGCTCGAACAGTTGTCCAACATGCGCCGTCTGCATATAAGATTTACTGACATCAGGCCGGGATTTGTCGACACACCGCTGCTGTCGGGCAGCGGCAGCTATCCAATGCTGATGGACAAGACGTATGTTGCACGTGAGATAGTGAAGGCCGTAACGGCCCACAGGCATGTTAAGATTATCGACTGGCGTTACAGCATTCTCGTGTTCTTTTGGCGGCTGATACCGCGCAGGCTGTGGCGTAGGATGAATGTAGCCAACAAAAAATTATAATTAGTCATGAAGTTTTTTCAGCAGATATTGACAGTAGTGTTTGCCCTTATGGCCTTTACTGCCAGCGCAGGAGCGTCGGGCGGCAGCTTTCCCGACGGAACGGACATTCCGGCATGGTTTAACGATACGTCGCGTATAGACATTGATACACTCGGACGCAAGTATGTCATCACGGCCTATGGCGTGAAAAACGACTCGACTTTGTTGCAGACAGAGGCAATACAGCGCGTCATCGATCTTGCTGCTGCAGAGGGCGGGGGAGTGATAGTAGTGCCCGAAGGCACGTTTCTCAGTGGTTCGCTGTTTTTCAGACAAGGCACCCATCTGCATATTTGCCGTGGCGGAGTGATTAAAGGCGTTGATGCAATAAAATATTATCCGCTTGTCAAGACCCGAATGGAGGGGCTGACGCTCAACTATTTTGCAGCTCTGATAAACGCCGATGGATTAGATGGCTTCACCATTACCGGCCCGGGAACGATAAACGGCAACGGACTGCGCTTCTGGGAGGAGTTTTGGATCAGGCGCAAGTTTAATCCAGACTGCACCAATCTTGAGGCTCTGCGTCCGCGTCTTGTATATCTGTCGCATTGTACTAACGTTCAAGTGCAGGACGTAAGACTGATAAACAGTGCTTTCTGGACTAATCATCTTTACCGCTGTCACCATGTTAAATACATCGGATGCTATATCTTTGCGCCTACTTCGGGCGTAAAGGCGCCAAGCAGCGACGCCGTTGACATAGACAACTGTCACGACATACTGATAAGCGGATGCTATATGAGCGTAAACGACGATGCTGTAGTGCTGAAGGGAGGCAAGGGAACGTTTGCCGATAAAGACCCTGACAATGGTCCTAACTATAACGTCATCGTGCAGGACTGTACTTATGGCAAGGTGCACGGCTGCCTGACGCTCGGAAGCGAGAGTCTGCACAACCGCAACATCGTTATGCGACGCTGCACATTCAATGATGCCAACCGTGTGCTTTGGCTGAAGATGCGCCCCGACACGCCGCAGCATTATGAGTATGTAAGCCTTGAAACGTTGAGCGGACGTTGCGGAAGTTTCCTTGTCATTCGTCCTTGGACACAATTCTATAAGCCCGAACAGCGCGACGATATGCCGATGTCTGTTTGCAACAATATATCAGTAAGCAATGTTGACGCTACGTGTGATAACTTCTTCGACGTAGGAATGTCAGACAAATACCGGCTGACAGACTTCTCGTTTGTCAACTGCAATATCACTGACAGCGCCAATTCTTTTGATAAAAGCGTGATAGAAAATACCAAGATAAAGAATCTTGTTGTAAACGGAAAAAAGCAAAAATGACGTCTGTTTTTATTTCGTTATGTTGAAATACAACATGTAAGTAGTTAACCGAAATTGCTTACATGTTGATTTTGTATAACCTCACAGAATCGCGTTGCTCAAAAAGATAAAATATTTTCGGCTGAAAATTACGGCTTTTTGTGTGCAGCCGTAATGTCCTGAATAGCTATGTGTTATGAAATATTTCCGATAAATGTGCATTCTTTTTGTCTTAAAACTGCCGTAAATTAAGGCTTTTCGGCCTTATGAATAAGTGTGTTTTGTGTTGTAAAAGCATAGCTTTGGCAATGTAAAAGACTAGCTTTTGAAATACAAGTGCATGTCTTTTGCTGTGAAATCCTTGTTTTGTTGCCGTTTTGATGCCTGTATGTGCCGCCTGAATTTCTATTTCATTAAATTTTACTGACATTTTCTTTATGTCATAATGTCGCCTGTTAGACTATAATTCAAGCATTCTGAATATTCGTCAGACGGCATGTCTTGTAGCTGGATATAAGTCAGAAACGGTATAAGTTGAAAATATCGTGTGCATAAAGATGTATTCAGAGATTATCACTGTGGTATTGACGGCAAAATACATTTGTCTTTTTTCTAACGGCTGCGCCTTCCGTGTAGCGTCATTTTAAAGCACGTTATACATATTTATATATAAGGACATGTGGGATTGTCTCTTTTTTTGTGACTATCTTGGCAGTGTGTCATCAATGTGTTATGACTGACACGTTTGTCATACACTGACAACCAAAGACTGACATTTTGGCTTTTGGCACGCTTTTCGCTATTGTGTTTGCGGATGCTCAAAGCATCGGTAATATAAAACGTATAAATAACAGTTTAAATATAAAGATTATGAACATTAAACCATTAGCAGACAGAGTGCTGGTACTTCCTGCACCGGCAGAAGAGAAAATCGGTGGTATCATTATTCCTGATACAGCAAAAGAAAAACCTTTGCACGGCACTATCGTTGCTGCTGGCACAGGCACTAAGGATGAGGAAATGATTCTTAAAGAAGGTGATGAGGTTCTTTACGGCAAGTATTCAGGCACAGAGCTTGAGTATGACGGCGTTAAGTATCTTATGATGCGCCAGAGCGACGTTCTCGCTGTTATAGTAAAATAATATATTCAGATCAATAATTTAAAAACAACCCTATGAGGCCGCCGGCACGCAGGTAGGCATTATGACTACGGACAATGTGCCATAAATGTGACCTTCATATAAAAATAAAATCATCATGGCTAAAGAAATAAAATTCGATACAGACGCCCGCGAACTCTTGAAGAGAGGCGTTGACCAGTTGGCAAATGCAGTGAAAGTAACACTCGGTCCTAAAGGCCGCAACGTTGTTATTGAGAAAAAATTCGGTGCTCCGCAGATAACAAAAGACGGTGTAACCGTAGCAAAGGAAGTTGAGCTTGAGGACCGCTTTGAGAACACTGGCGCACAGCTTGTTAAGAGCGTTGCTAGCAAGACTGGCGACGATGCAGGTGACGGTACAACAACAGCAACTATCCTTACACAGGCTATTGTTACTGAAGGACTGAAGAACGTTACAGCAGGTGCAAACCCGATGGACCTGAAGCGTGGTATCGACAAGGCCGTTGCTGCCGTTGTTGAATATATCAAGAACAACGCTGAGAAGGTTGACGACAACTATGACAAGATTGAGCAGGTTGCTACTGTCAGCGCAAACAACGATCCTGAAATAGGTAAACTGCTGGCTGACGCTATGCGCAAGGTATCTAAGGACGGCGTTATCACTATCGAGGAGAGCAAGAGCCGCGACACACACATCGGTGTTGTTGAGGGTATGCAGTTCGACCGTGGTTATCTGAGCGGATATTTCGTAACAGACGCTGACAAGATGGAGTGTGTAATGGAGAATCCTTACATCCTTATCTACGACAAGAAGATCAGCAACCTGAAAGATTTCTTGCCTATCCTGCAGCCTGCAGCTGAGAGCGGACGTCCGTTGCTCGTTATTGCAGAAGATGTTGACTCAGAGGCTCTTACAACATTGGTTGTAAACCGTCTGCGCAGCAACCTGAAGATTTGTGCTGTTAAGGCTCCTGGCTTTGGCGACCGCCGCAAGGCTATGCTCGAGGATATCGCCGTACTGACAGGCGGACTCGTAATCAGCGAGGACAAAGGCTTGAAGCTTGAGCAGGCTACTCTCGAAATGCTTGGTACTTGCGACAAGATTGTAGTTTCTAAGGACAACACAACTATCGTAAACGGTGCTGGCGAGAAGCAGCTCATAGCTGACCGCGTTGCTCAGATAAAGAACGAGATAGCAAACACAACAAGCAGCTACGACAAAGAGAAACTGCAGGAGCGTCTGGCTAAGTTGGCCGGTGGTGTGGCAGTGCTCTACGTTGGTGCAAACAGCGAGGTTGAGATGAAAGAGAAGAAAGACCGCGTTGACGATGCTCTCTGCGCTACACGTGCTGCTATCGAGGAAGGTGTCGTTGCCGGAGGTGGTACAACATACATCCGCGCTCTTGAAGGTCTGAAGAACCTGAAGGGTGACAATGCAGACGAGCAGACAGGTATCAACATCGTTGAGCGTGCAATCGAGGAGCCTCTCCGTCAGATTGTTGCCAACGCAGGCGGCGAAGGTGCTGTTGTTGTTCAGAAGGTTAAGGAAGGCGAAGGCGACTTCGGTTACAACGCACGTACAGATGTTTATGAGGATATGCGTAAGGCCGGTGTCATCGATCCTGCCAAGGTTGCCCGCGTAGCTCTTGAGAACGCAGCTTCAATAGCAGGCATGTTCCTCACAACAGAGTGCCTGATCGTTGACAAACCTGAGGATAAGCCTCAGATGCCTATGGGCGCTCCCGGAATGGGCGGAATGATGTAATTTGTAAACTACAAATAACAAAATAGGAGGCTGCTTAACGGGCAGCCTCCTATTTTTGCGGTATAGATGTTTTTTTTGCGCAATTTTTTTTGAAAATGTTTTGTCACGAATTATAAAATGTCTATATTTGCATGTCAACAGATAGATACGTTATGGATAAAGATCCTAAAGTAGATATTTTTTTGATTTGTTTTAGTAGATTAGTTTTTAAGTAGTTTGTTTTTTGAAAATCGCTTGTCGTGAGGACATGCGATTTTTTTTATGTCCTTACGTTTGTCAAAAATAAACACCATTATTTCATATTGTCTTTGATTTTGCTTATCTTTGCACCGAATGTTATTCGGCTATAGCATCTTAGCCCCGTTTGTTGAGGCTGCGTGATGGTTGTCGGGCAAGTTTTCGCCGTTGGGCGGGCCGATGTCCTGATGCACTTTCAGCCCTGTAGATTAGTTTGGCATAAGCTGATGGCCGGGTTAGTTTCGAGTCAAGAAAAATACTTTATGGACATTAAGGATTTTAAAATAAAGAAGTCGCAGTGGCTTATTTTCATCGTACTTTCTGCCGGACTGATGTATATTACGGAGTCGTGGCTGATGTCTCTTGGCATAATACTGCTGCTCATGGTGCTGGATTTTGTCCTGGCCGAGTTTATCGGAAAGAAGCGGGGCAAGAAGGATGATAAAATGTTTTGACGTCATGCAGAAACTTATAGAACTATATAGGCAATGGCACGGCTCTGAGCCGGTGAGCACAGAGAAGCTGCCGCAGGCCGGAAGCAACCGCGAATATTACAGAATGACAGGCGACGACGGCAGTTCGGTGATAGGTGCAATAGGCACAAGCCGCGACGAGAATCACGCTTTTATATATCTTTCGGGCCATTTCCGCAAGCGTCAGCTGCCCGTCCCCCGTATATTGTCAGTGTCAGACGATGAGCTGAGATATCTGCAGGAAGACCTTGGACGTGTGTCGCTGTTCAGTGCTATCAGCGGCGGACGCGAAGCCGGAGGACGATACAACCAAAAGGAGAAGCAGTTGCTGATAAACACGATAAAGGAACTGCCGAACATACAGATACGTGGCGCCCGCGGCCTCGACTGGTCTAACTGTTATCCGCAGCCGGAGTTTGACGAGAACAGCGTGCTCTTCGACCTCAATTATTTTAAGTATTGTTTCTTAAAGCCTGCCGAGCTCGATTTCCACGAGCTTAAGCTTGAAGCCAACTTCAGGCTTTTTGCAAAAGACCTCGTTGCAGAAAAGACAGACAGCTTTATGTATCGCGACTTTCAGGCGCGCAACATAATGCTCGACGCTTCAGGACGTCCGTATTTTATCGACTATCAGGGCGGACGCAAGGGACCTTTTTATTACGATCTTGCCTCATTCCTTTGGCAGGCTTCGGCAAAATACCCTCATAAGCTGCGCCGCGAGCTGATATACGAATATTATAATTCTTTGAAAAATTATACCGAAGTGCCTTCTGTAAGACACTTTGCCGAGCGCCTTAGCCTGTTCGTGCTTTTCCGTACGCTTCAGGTGCTTGGTGCATACGGCTTCAGAGGATTCTTTGAGCGCAAGAAGCATTTCATTGACAGCATACCGCCTGCAATGCAGAACCTGCGCGAGCTGCTTAAGCTTAACGTGTTTACATATCCTTATCTTATGGATGTGCTGAAGAGGCTCACGGAGCTTCCGCGTTTTGCAACTCTCGAAGAGCCGGCATTGAGCCGTGCAGACGGGTTTAAGATAACAGACAGCAAGGTGTTCGCGGCACATCCTTCAGATGGTCCGGCTACATTCTCAAAATATGACAACAAAGGTCCGCTTGTGGTACGCGTCTACAGCTTCTCTTATCACAAGGGAATACCTGAAGACGAGTCGGGCAACGGCGGTGGTTATGTGTTCGACTGCCGCAGCACCCATAATCCCGGACGATATGAGCCGTACAAGAAACTTACGGGACTTGACGAACCTGTTATACGTTTCCTTGAGGACGACGGAGAGATACTGACATTCCTCGACAGCGTGTATAAACTTGCTGATGCTCATGTGCGCCGCTATATCCAGCGCGGATTCACGAGTCTGATGTTCTGTTTTGGATGTACTGGCGGACAGCACCGCAGCGTCTATTCGGCACAGCATCTGGCAGAACATATCAACAAGAAGTTTGGCATAGAGGTGCATATCATTCATAGAGAACAAAACATAACACAGACGCTTGAGGCGTTGAAATGAAATAAAAACTCAAAAAATATGCTGAAGATGCAGGCTATGATATTTGCAGCCGGACTGGGCACAAGGCTCAAACCGCTTACCGACACCATGCCGAAAGCACTTGTCAGAGTAGGTGGCAAGCCGCTGATAGAGCGCGTTATTGAAAAGCTGAAAGATGCCGGAGCCGACCGCATTGTGGTCAACGTTCATCATTTTGCGTCGCAGATTGTCGGTTATCTTAAAGACAACGATAACTTCGGCACAGACATCAGGGTGTCTGACGAGACAGACAAGCTGCTCGACACGGGTGGAGGCATAAAGAAAGCCGCGCCGCTGTTAGACAGCGACAAACCTGTGCTGATACACAATGTAGACATATTGAGCAACGTTGACCTCGCACATCTGTACGCCATGCACGGCGACAGCGCCGCGACGCTCGTGGTAAGCAGCCGCAAGACTAAGCGCTATCTGCTCTTTGACGACGACATGAGGCTGAAAGGATGGACAAACATTGAGACGGGCGAGGTTAGAAGTCCGTACCCTAACCTGAATGTTGCCGACTGCCGCATGCTTGCGTTCTCGGGCATACATGTCATCTCGCCGTCTATGTTCGGCCTTATGGACGAATTCCCCGACAAGTTCGGCATAATAGACTTTTATCTTAAAGTGTGCGACAAGGTGGTGATAAAAGGATACGACAAGACCGATCTGAGGCTTATGGACGTAGGAAAACTTGACACACTTGCAGAAGCAGAAAATTTTATAAACCAATTATAATAATATGCAACAGAAAATTATTATTCTCGATTTTGGTTCACAAACCACACAGCTGATAGGCCGTAGAGTGCGTGAGCTCGACACGTTTTGCGAAATCTTGCCTTACAACAAGTTTCCGAAAGACGACAGCGACGTTATCGGTGTGATTCTGAGCGGATCGCCTTATTCTGTTCATGATGAAGAGGCTTTCAAGGTAGACCTCAGTCAGTTTGTAGGCAAATATCCGGTGCTCGGCATCTGCTACGGAGCGCAGTTTATTGCCAACTCTAACGGCGGAAAGGTTGAAAAGACCGGCACACGCGAGTATGGACGTGCCAACTTGAGGACATTCGATGCCGACAACGCTCTGTTTAAAGGCTTCGAAGAGAACTCTCAGGTATGGATGAGCCACGGCGACACCATCACCGCAATACCGGCCGACTGCCATGTGATTGCTTCAACAGCTGACGTTAAGTATGCCGCTTATGCAAGCGACACCAACCCATTGTGGGCTGTTCAGTTCCACCCCGAGGTGTTCCACACAACACAGGGCAAGCTCTTGCTGAAGAACTTTGTTGTTGACATTTGCGGAAGCAAGCAGCAGTGGAGCCCCGCTTCGTTCGTTGACTCTACGGTGAGCGAGCTTAAGGAGCAGCTGGGCAACGACCGCGTAATTCTCGGTCTGAGCGGCGGCGTCGACTCTTCAGTTTGTGCTACATTGCTTAACCGTGCCATCGGAAAGAACCTTACATGTATCTTCGTTGACCACGGAATGTTGCGCAAGAACGAGTTCCAGAAGGTTATGGAGGCATATCAGGGACTCGGACTCAACGTTATCGGCGTTGATGCAAGCGAGAAGTTCTTCAAAGACCTTGAAGGCGTTACCGACCCTGAGCAGAAGCGCAAGATTATAGGCCGCGACTTTGTTGAGGTGTTCAATGCCGAGGCAAAGAAGATCACTGATGCTAAGTGGCTTGCACAGGGCACAATCTATCCCGACCGCATTGAGAGTCTGAGCATAACAGGTATGGTTATTAAAAGCCATCACAACGTTGGCGGACTGCCGGAGGAGATGCATCTGCAGCTCTGCGAGCCGCTGAAGTGGCTGGTTGTTTAAGGACGAAGTGCGCCGCGTAGGCTACGAGCTTGGCATGCCCGAGCGCCTCATCAAGCGCCATCCGTTCCCAGGCCCGGGTCTTGCAGTTCGTATTCTCGGCGACATCACACGCGAGAAGGTGCGCATACTTCAGGATGCCGACGACATCTATATCGAGGCTATGCACAACTATATCTGTGAAGACGGCGAGTGTCTGTACGACAAGGTTTGGCAGGCAGGAACGGTGCTTCTTTCTACGATACGCAGCGTGGGAGTCATGGGCGACGAGCGCACTTACGAGCATCCTGTGGCTTTGCGTGCCGTAACGAGCACAGACGCCATGACAGCCGACTGGGCACATCTGCCTTACGACTTTATGGCTAAGGTTTCTAACGAGATTATTAATAAGGTGAAAGGCGTCAACCGCGTTTGCTATGACATCTCGTCAAAGCCGCCTTCGACAATCGAGTGGGAGTAAGTCTGGCTGACAGAACAGGCTCTTTGCGCGGCATCGTCTGCGCATCATTATAGTTAACTTGCAAGGGCAAATGCGTCATATAGCATTTGCCCTTGTTGCGTAATATAGGCAGGCTTGTGATATTGGTGCTAACATGCATGGCTATTCGTTTTGTCTGGCAATGTCAAAAGTCTGTTTTTATTGTTATAGCCATATAATCTTTTTGCAAGAAACTCATCACTCGTCACATTGCGGTTTAACACGCTGATTGTCAATGAGATATGGCGTGATGAGTTGACTCTATCACTCATCACGCTTGGCTGTTTTGGGCAGAATGTGCCCTTTCCTGATTTAGGCCGACCCTGAATGTGATGAGTCATAAACGTAACTCATCACAGCGTAAATACTTTATTATCAGTAGCTTATGTGTAGATGTGACGAGTGATGAGTTTTTATGAAAAAATAGTTCTATTGCTTATCCATGTTATGATAAATGCATTTGGCTTATGCCACGTCAGCCTACAGGCTTTTCTCCTCATTCCATGCAAAAGCATACCTTTTGTGTGCCGAAAGGCGTCCTTTTGATACCCGAAATATGGCCTTTTATAAGGTAAAATGCTGTTAGCTGTTGATAAAAAATTATTGGTATCTTCATTTGTGTTTGACAAATCAGATTGAGAATACCGTTTCATGACAGCCAATAGACAGTTTTTTCTGTAGCCGCTATTTATGCTGTTCGAAGAGCCAGTCCTGCACGCCCTTTATTCCGTAAGCCACGAACCATGTAGCGCGGTGGTTGCCGCCTGTGAGATGTGTGAAGAGCAGATGGTTGCCTTCGGCCCTCATTTTGTCGGCTTCGTCAGAGAGCGCTTCTGGTGTCTGTGTCATGTCCCATGTAGCTTCAGACACTTTGCTTCCCTTATTTCGCCATATCTCAACAGCCTGTCCTTGCAGTGAGTTGGACGAGCTGTCGCCCTCACATGATATAATCCATATATTCTGTTTGTCAAGGGGTGCCATGATAGACGGAAGCCATTTGCCGGCAACAAGCAGGGCTCCGGCAAACATGTCGGGTTCTTTGAGCATCATCACGATAGACGACATGCAGCCCATCGACTGGCCCGTGGTGTATATCCGGCTGCTGTCTACAGAATAGCGTGTCTGCAGGTCTTTCAGCAATGCTATTGTCGCGTCGAGATGGTGACTGTAGTTCCAGTTGTCGTCTACTGTTATATAAGGATATTCGGGTGCAACCACAATGCATCTGTGCCGTGCCTGCGCCTCAGGCTCAGCCCATGACGTGGCGCCGTTGCCTTGATATAGAGGCTGCTTTACCTGAGAACTTGCCACTCCGGCATCGTGAATGAACAAGACAAGAGGATATTTTTTTGCGGGGTCGTAGTCTTCGGGCAAATATATGTTATATGGCAGCACCTGTCCTGTATACGGGCTGACGAATTCTTCTTGCCTGAAGTCGTCTGCTACAAGGCACTTCTCTTCAGTGCTGTTTATCTGTGTGTCGCTGGCCTTATAGGTTTTTCCTCCGGCAGTTTTTATATCCTTTATCTGCACCACGACAGCATTGCTGGGGTATTCGTCGTCTCCTCCAGTGCTCCATCCGGCCCTCAGTCCAGGGCCACCCTGCATCAGGTCGCGCTCTTTTTTCTTTTCCAAGTCAGCATTTGTGGGCTGTTTTGGCTGTGCGTATAAGTCAACTTCAGCTTTCACCTCAATGACGACATATTTTCCGTCTGTGCCTTTCTCTGTCTTTTCCGGCACATTATTGGCATATACGTCTGTCACCTCCTTGCCGACGACTGCATAGCTGCCGGCCGACAGGCTCTTGTTGCTTATAGGAGTGTCGTATTCCAGGATGACAGTTGACACCTTGCGTCCGTCACCAAGCACTTTGCTTACAGCTGTTACAGATTTTATATGCTCTAAAGATGTGGAGTTGTTTTGGGCTTGTGCCAAGCCAAGGAATCCTGCCAGAACCATTGTGAAAATTGCTTTTTTGTTCATAACAATACAAATTGAAATGATATTTATCACATTGATTGGATTTTGCAAATATACATATATTTTGGAAAGAAAAGCTCTTGATATGTGTCATTGGTTTGTTTATTTTGTGATTTTTATCACTTTGTGTCGTATGCATTAACTTAAATTTGAATTATGAGAATGATGTTGCAATATAGTTTTATGGCTGAAGAGGCTTTATGACACTTTTATTGCCTTTGACCTCTGACTTGTCATATGATATATGTATTGGTTATTATGGCATATCTGCTACAGGCTTTTACTGCCATTCAATGTAGAAGCATTTGTTTTGATGCTCAGAAAGAATCTTCTATAAAATGAAATTGTTCATGATGTAATATTATTACTTGCCGGTTATCGGCAGAATTATGGCATTATCATCAAACATATGCTCTATGTTGGCATAACATTGCCCTATATTTGCTTGAAAAATAGAAAATGAAAGAGGACTGCACAAGTTTTCAGACAAAAGGTTTGAATGTTGATGAAAAATTAATATCTTTGCCTTTGACATATTGTGTGCAGAAAAATGCGCACAGACAGAAGTACTTGTGTACACGCACAGACAGTGACGTTCAGGGAGTAGAATCTGGCAGTTCAATCCTGATAGTAATGAATGATTGTCTGAGCGAGTTCACACCATGCTATTGGTGTGGATTCCTCTTTCATGTTTTCTTTATTATCGGGTTTTGCCAGAACCTTACTCTCAGAAAGCGTGGGGGAGTGAGTTCACACCGCTTTTTGTAAACTGAAAACGTAACTTGATGGTTGGTTGCATGGCAGCTGATTGTTTGTTGTAACGTGTTGCATAATGCAAAAACACAATAACACTCTTGGGTTAATAATTGTGAAGTGAACCATTGTGAACTTGATTGGCAGATTTAAATGCTCTATTTTTGTTAAATAAATATTGAAGGACACAAATTTGATAAGATAATAATGAAAAACAAAATACCGACTATATCTATAACCGCTATATGTCTTTTGGCATTAATCGTATTGTCATCCGGTATTCAGTCGGAGAAAGGAGGAAAAATGCAGCAGAAATATTATTATTGTGAGTATTGTGGTCATCGCTTTCCGTCAGTGCGCCTGCTGACATCAGCCCCGTGTGTCCGCCATCCCGACGGCCCGAACAAAGGTCGCCACAAGCTGTATGAAGGCACGGAGAAGAGCGAATACACTTGCAAATATTGCGGAAAAAAGTTCCCGTCGATAATGATGATGACAGCAGCACCGTGCGTAAATCATCCAAAAGGTCCGAATAAGGGCAACCACTCTCCGGCGCTGTGAAAATAACATGGCTCTTTAGTTTTACTGAAATTTCCGTTCAAGTTATTGACCTTATGCTTTAGTATGGCATATCATAGGCGTATCTTTGGAATTGAAAATTAATGTATAACGTAAAAAATAAAGATTATGTTAAGAGGATTTATAAAATTTCATTGCACCGAGTGTGGTAATAACTTCATAGGTCCGGATATAGAATATGCTGCAACCATATTTTCAATGCCACTGCGATGTCCAAAATGCCAAAGTATCAGGACTTTGCCAAAAGGTTATTTAACTCAGCCTAATAATCTTAAATTTTATAAGAGTATTTGGGAGAGATATGAGAATAAGTAATTCAAAATAAACATTAGTGGACACTAATGATGTTTTATATATGATTAAATGAATATGAATATTTCAGAGTATGAAATAAAGTCATCCAAATCATACCAACTTGCAGAAAGGATTACGCGGTTGATGGATAAATATTATCTTGATGCTGTGTTGGGCTTTTTGCTTGAAGGATTTGGTGACTTGTTCACACAGTTGCTTACGCTGCCTTACATTTATGTCAGTGCAGTTAAGATACGGTCGGTGCCGTTGACACTGGCGGTGATTTATAATGCGCTGTGTGATATAGCGATGGGACTTATACCATTTTATGTCGGTGATGTCATTGACGTGTTCAACAAGTCGTTTGTCCGAAATTTTAAACTGATTGTTGGATTTGTTGAAGGCGACAAAAAGGTTATAAGTGAGATAAACCGCAAGGCGGTGAGGATGGCTGTTCTCATAGTTATGCTGTGCGTGATTATTTATTTCCTTGTGTTGTTGACAATAAAGGTGATGACATGGTTTTGGCACGTTATTGCAGGGCTGTTTTAGTTAAACTGAAAATAGAATAAGCCATATGATTTAGAATGGAAACATGCGGAGATTTTAATATAATTTCTTTTGGCCCTTTTAATTTTAGTATGGCTCATAAATTAATTCAAATATGATTTATAGAAAATGAATTATAAGCAATTTGAAGATAATATTTTTGCTGAATGGCGGAAGCGTTCTGTCGCCAACGGTGATGGCTGCGAACTAGCATCTGACGGACTGCTTTATCGTGGACGGTTTGTTTATAAAGACGGCTATTGGAGCCGTGAACCGGGCAATGAGAATGCTATATGGGAGCGTGCCAAGAGGCGTGTGTTGATACTGACCAAAGACCTTAATGATGAGGAAGCGTGGGACATACGTGCGGAGACAGGACGCAACAACTTCTCTGGCGAAAATAATGTTGTGGTTTCTGCACCGTTCTATAAGAACCTCATGCGCTGGGTTTACGGATTGCTGACGATCGATGCCAACGGACATGCCAAGAAGTTTGCAGAAATAGACAGACAAGATGTTTATCGGCCATTTTATGACCAGGCACCCGTAACCCGTGTAAACTGCAAAAAACAAGTAGGTAAGAGCAGTATCGAAACTTCTGTGTTGAAGTCGTATATGGAGCGTTATAAAGACTTGCTGGTGAAACAGATTTCTGCTTATGATGCAAACATACTTTTGTGTTGTGGCGCTTCAGGAGCAATAAAGGATTTTGTCGCAGAGAATTATCTTACAGACTTGCTAAAGCTGAACAACTGGGTATATTATTCTCCACAAACCCGTAAGATGGTTATTGACAGCTGGCATCCAACCTATACAGGCGATACACACGAAAAAATGTATTCAGACATGATGTCGGGCGTTGAAGAAGCGTGGAGCCGGATTAAGCTTTAAGTTATAAAAGTAATATTATCATGAGACTTGTCTGTCAGTGTTTCAGATTGTATGTTGTTGACAGTGTGTACAACACCTTACTTTCCGAAATGCTGACAGATTTTTTGATGCCGAACTACGGCATTATGTAAATTACGACAGAGATTTTTGAAATAAGAAAATCTTGAAAGACAATATGTTACAATATAGCAAATTCTTTAGGTGTCACTGCAGCGGCCGGCGCAGCATGTTGATGTAATCTTGGTGATATCGAGCATGTAAAAGTAGAAAAATATTTTGGTTGTGCTTTATTTTGGCATAGCTAATGGCAATCTTTGCATCCGTAAAACATAACTGTGTGGCTTGGATGTACACGGAAAGGCTGCTAAATAGGTAGCTTTGTCTGAAAAAGGCGGAATAGACACCAGGCTCATACAATTTGGAGATGATAAAGTAAAAACATAATGGATGTATAAGATGGGAGAATTAAAAGTGAAAACAGAAACAGGCGAACAGACAGAAAAGACAGAGAAGAAAGAAAAGCTGACATTGATGACGGCCATGGATAATATTGTAGAACTCTCTGAAGGTTCAAACCTGAGCGATGAGTTTTATGAGAAGGCAAAACGTTATATCAGTTATGTGTGCCGTAAATTGTCCGTGAACAAAGTACAAGCCGTGCTGCTGTCGCTGTTTGTAGACAACTGCTGGGACAGAGATGTCGAACTCCGAACTTTGGCAGAATATCTGAAATGCCGTATGGTAAGGATGATAAACTACAGCACTGAGATTGACGAGCTTTTAAAAAGAAAGATGATACGCATAAAAAACAGACGTGGTGAAACAACATACGCCATGGGGCCTGATGTGATAGATGCGTTTAAGCATAATGAGGCATTTGTGCCGGCTGAGCCTAAGCTTCTTACTTGCGATGAGTTGTTTTGTGAGATTTACAGTCTGTTTGAATCTCGTGTTTATGATTATTTGCAGTATGAAGAATTTATTTCAGAATTATTCAGTTTGCTTGAAACAAACAAAAATCTCGAGTTTGTAAAGCAGTTGCGTACCTATAAACTTATCTGCGACCATACTGTAAATGACGAAGGCATAATATTTGTTTTCTGGGCAAGTCGTTTAGTTTGTGACAACGATTACAACCTGGACACGCAAAGTTTTAGAGACTTATTCAAGAATAGGGCTATTGCAAATAAGCTGAAGGGTAAGCTCTCTCGAGGCGAAAGCATGCTGCAAAAGAACGGACTGATTCAATTCTGTAATGAAGACGGACTGGTCAACCACGAGAGATATAACCTGACGGTAAAGGCTAAACAGGAGTTTCTGTCAGAGCTGAACATGAATTTGAACGCTACGACCAGATTCAAAGAGCTGATAAAGCATGAAGACATAACGGAGTGTAAGATGTACTATAACAAACGCGAAAGCCGTCAGGTCGAGCAGCTGAAAGAGTTGCTCACCGAAGAAAGATACACCAAAGTGTGCAGCGAATTAAAGAGAGTAGGAATGCGCTCAGGCTTTACGTGCTTGTTTTATGGCGCACCTGGAACGGGAAAGACTGAAACTGTTATGCAGCTGGCTAAGGCAACACACCGTGATGTGATACAGGTGAATTATGCTGAACTGAAAAGTTGCTGGGTTGGCGAGAGCGAGAAGAATGTGAAAAACCTTTTTGACCGTTACCGCGCGTTGGTAAACTACTCAGAAATAACACCAATTCTGCTTTTTAATGAGGCCGATGCTCTGATTGGCATCAGGCAGAAAGGTGCCGACCGGGCTGTGGAAAAGATGGAGAACTCAATACAGAACATAATTCTTCAGGAGCTTGAACAGCTCGAGGGTATATTTATAGCCACGACGAATCTTACTGAGAATCTGGACAAAGCCTTTGAGCGCCGCTTCCTTTATAAGATAGAGTTCGAAAAGCCGAGCATTGTGGCACGATGCGGCATCTGGAAGAGCATGATACCGATAATCAGTGACGAGGATATATGCTATCTGGCTTATCATTATGATTTTAGCGGCGGGCAGATTGAGAACGTTGCGCGCAAGCAGGCCATCGACCTCATTCTCTATGGAAAAGAGAAAATGAGTCTGGAATATATAAAGGAGAAATGTGATGAGGAACTGATACACAAAAATCCGATGCCGAGAGTAGGATTCATTAGTGATGCAGGAATATCACGAAAGACATTGTAATATAAATTGACATTTAAATAAGAATAAAATATGACACAAGATCTTTTTGACAAATACATCTGGCTGGTTGACACCATCTACCGTGCCCGGAACATAACCTTCGAGGAGATAAACGAGCGGTGGCTGCGCTCGCAGCTAAGCGAAGGCGTAGACCTGCCTCTGCGCACGTTTCATAACTGGCGCAAAGCCATAGAGAAAGTGTTTGACATAAACATTGAATGCGACCGCCGGCACGGCTACTATTATTATATTGAGAATGCCGAGGACATGGAGCGTGGCGGAATACGCAACTGGCTGCTAAATACGTTTGCGGTTAACAATCTTATAAATGAGAGCCATCATCTGAAGCGGCGTATATTGTTTGAGGAAATACCGTCGGGCCGGGATTATCTTGCACCGGTGATAGAGGCTATGCGCGACAGCCTGAAGATAGAGATAAGCCATAAGGGATACTTTGACGGCGAGGCTAAGGTTTATACCATAAGTCCTTATTGCGTCAAAGTGTTCAGGCAGCGGTGGTATGTCGTGGGACTATGCGACGAGCGCAATGCCGTAAGGACATTCTCGCTCGACAGGATATTAAGGCTTGACACCACAGACAATAAGTTTACATATCCAAAGGACTTCGACCCTGAAGCATGGTTCTCAAGCTGTTTCGGGATAATAACCGAAGACATCAAGCCGGAACGGGTACGCATAAAGGTGTACGGCCGTCAGCGTATGTATCTGCGTTCGCTTAGACTTCACTCTTCGCAGACCGAGACAGAAACATATTCAGACTATTCCGTATTTGAGTATTACATAAAGCCGACGTTCGATTTCCGTCAGGAACTGCTTTCACGCGGCGGGGCGGTCGAGGTGTTGTCGCCCGGATGGTTTCGCGATGAGATGGCTGACGAAGTGGCAGACATGGCTGTTGCCTATGGGCTGATAAAAAAATAGCAGCATATTTATGAAAACAAAAGTATGAACGCGCATGGGGTTGTTGCAGCGTTCATACTTTCTTTTTATATTCAAAATTAAAGCATTATTTAGGGTTTCCAGGTTTATATCATTTTAGGTCTTGGGGTTATATCATTTTAGATTTGGAATTTATTTTTTATAAGAAACCTACAATTTTGAACTTAAATGCTCCGTTAGAAGTAATTTTCTCGTAAACCACTCCGCCGAATGCATAGCCTATTCTGCCGTGCGGACGCTTAACCGTTACATAGCCGGTGGGCAGACTTGGCACAATCATTCCGATTGACGGCTTTACCACCACGTATGTGCCGCCCCTGTCGCAATAGTAACGTCCGTGTGAGTAGATGTACGGCCTGTGGTTATGATGTATCACCACTCCAGGCGGGCGTCCGTGCGGCGGCGGAGCAGGGTGCTTTTTGTGATGATATTTTTTATGTGGCGGTGCCTTGTGGTGATGTTTCTTATGGTGTTTGGGCTGAGTTATATACGATGTCTCAGTCAGTGTAGAGGCTCCTGTTGTTGCGCATGTGAGCGTCAGAAGCATTAGCAGCGATAATAGTCTGAATCTTCTCATAGCGTAGTCTCCTTTTATTTTGTTATTGTTTTTTTGCCTGTCTCAGTCTCTGTTTCCAGTCAGCTCAGACATTTTTGTTATTTTTCTGTTGCAAAGATAGGCGTAAAATATCTATAAACAGAATTGTTTTCCC
>ENA-OPBO01000742-OPBO01000742.1-human-gut-metagenome-genome-assembly--contig:-NODE-742-length-26524-cov-10.015754_pt1 | contig 26524 bp, 22 predicted proteins | sample MGYA00241071_ERZ501458 | MGnify/ENA primary metagenome ERZ501458 (study PRJEB25962, sample SAMEA2042509) | human gut metagenome | biome: human gut; feature: human-associated habitat; material: faeces... | reverse complement strand
CACAACGCTATGGCAACCTCTTCGACATGTACGAAGAAATCACCGACGTATCGCCTTACGAAAACCCGATGATGATTTATCCGGCTATCCACTACACAATGGGTGGTATCTGGGTAGACTACGAACTGATGACCAGCATCAAGGGTCTGTTCGCTATCGGTGAATGTAACTTCTCTGACCACGGTGCCAACCGTCTGGGTGCTTCTGCATTGATGCAGGGTCTGGCCGACGGTTACTTCGTATTGCCTTACACTATCCAGAATTATCTGGCTGACCAGATCACCGTTCCCCGCTTCTCAACCGATCTGCCCGAATTCGCAGCTGCTGAAAAAGCCGTTCAGGACAAGATTGACCATCTGATGAACATCAAGGGTAAGAAGTCTGTAGACTCTATCCACAAAGAACTGGGTCACGTAATGTGGGAATACGTAGGTATGGGCCGTACAGCTGAAGGCTTGAAGACTGGTTTGGCCAAACTGAAAGAAATCCGCAAGGAATTCGAAACCAACCTCTTCATCCCGGGCAGCAAGGAAGGCATGAACGTAGAGCTTGACAAAGCTATCCGTCTGAACGACTTTATCACTATGGGTGAACTGATCGCTTACGATGCACTGAACCGTAACGAATCATGCGGTGGTCACTTCCGCGAAGAATACCAGACAGAAGAAGGTGAAGCTAAGCGTGATGACGAAAACTACTTCTACGTAGCTTGCTGGGAATACCAAGGCAGCGACGATAAAGCTCCGGTATTGCTGAAAGAACCACTGGTTTACGAAGCAATCAAAGTTCAGACTAGAAATTACAAGAGCTAATCGGGAATGTTGAACAATTAAAGAATGAAAGAAAATGGATAAGAATATAAGTTTTACTTTAAAGATATGGCGTCAGGCAGGCCCCAAGGCTAAAGGCGCTTTTGAAACCTATCAGATGAAGGACATTCCCGGCGATACTTCTTTCCTGGAAATGCTGGATATCCTGAACGAACAGCTGATTTCTGAAGGTAAGGAACCGGTTGTATTCGATCACGACTGCCGCGAAGGTATCTGCGGTATGTGTTCACTCTACATCAACGGACATCCGCACGGACCTGCTACCGGAGCTACTACTTGCCAGATTTACATGCGCCGCTTCAATGATGGCGATACCATCACAGTAGAGCCTTGGCGTTCTGCAGGTTTCCCGGTAATCAAGGACTTGATGGTAGACCGTACAGCATACGACAAGATCATGCAGGCAGGTGGTTACGTAAGCGTAAACACAGGTGCTCCGCAAGATGCCAACGCTATTCTGATCCCGAAGACTATTGCTGACGAAGCTATGGATGCCGCCAGCTGTATCGGTTGCGGTGCTTGTGTAGCAGCTTGTAAGAATGGTTCGGCCATGTTGTTCGTATCAGCTAAAGTAAGCCAGCTCAACCTGTTGCCGCAAGGTAAATCTGAAGCACTGCGTCGTGCAAAGGCTATGCTTGCCAAGATGGACGAACTGGGCTTCGGTAACTGTACCAACACCCGCGCTTGCGAAGCTGAATGCCCGAAGAATGTTTCTATCAGCAACATTGCTCGTCTGAACCGCGACTTCATCATCGCCAAATTGAAAGACTAATTTGTTTTTTACATTTGATTAATATCACAGAAGTGAGGGTGCGTCAACGAAGAGACGCACCCTCTTTCTTTTTTATCCAAATAATAGCTATAACCAAACGAAAACGGGCAGAGCAACCTTTTTAGAATTTAAAGCTGATACCAGCATAAGGTAAACAGTTGCCATGCCAATGGACGGAATAGAAACTGAGTACATCTTCCTCCGAAGGATTACCCACTACATTATAAAGTCCACAACGAAATGTGAACAACTTCTCACCAAACGACTTCTTATAAGCATAGCCAACATCCACCCGATAATGAAGCGGTTCGCGCCACATACGGAAATCGGCCTCAGGTAATGGTTCAAACCATTCGTCCAGATCGATGATTTTCCCTGAACGCATCATACCGCCAACCGAAAACAGTGAACGCGTATTCAGCTGATAAGATAATGCTCCACCCAACTGATGGGGAACATCGTACAAAGATGGCAATTTCTTCCTGTTCTCAACCTCGGCAAACCATTCCCTGCTACGGGTGTACGCATAGGAAAGCTGCAGTCTCCAGCGTTGCCAATTTTTATAAAGATAGAACTTCGCACCATAGCTGTCGCCGTCACCACTCATAATATATTCTTGCCACGCCCCATTCTCGACAAAGGTTTCAGGACGTAAGGCCACAACATTACGTCGTGTTTTGTAATAAAGCGAAGCCTCCAAACGGCCTTCTTCTAGAAAGTGCTTCCAGCCTATTTCATAATGTTCCGACGTACGGGGTCTATAACCGTCAATACTCGGCATTCGGAAGTCGGTAGGCAAAGCCCAACTGCTGAAACGCAGATAATGATAAAACTGCTCCATTTTCGAAAAATGAAAATAAAGTAAGTCTTTCTCCGTCGGAAAATACTTCACCGACAGTCGTGGCTGAATACTATAATACGAACGATGATTTCGTGGATAATAGCCCACTCCGTGCACACCGACCTGCACGGAAAGACGAGGCAAAATATTCACCGTATTATCATAGAACAACGACACCTGTCCGATAGGCTCACGACGGGTACGAATTTCTTCGCCCAACGTTGCCAAATCATAAGATTCATGTGTATACTTCAGTCCCCAACGGGCCCGATATAAATTCTCAGGAGCATAAGTAAACTCGGTCGAGACATTCAGCGACTTAATCCCACTACGTACATATCCCTCACCATCCAGCCCCAGACCGTCAACAAGAGCACGGTTGGAATAAGATGAATAATACAGGGAAGTTGCATTGCCCAACTTACCCCACTGGGTATTATAAGACAATTGATAGACCTGATTCTCCCATCTTAAAACCGAAGTTGACTCGCCTTCATACACTGGTAGGTGATAATCATCACGTGCACCATACGCCAGCAGATTAAGGGTAGAAAGCGGCGATATGGAGTAAGACAACTTAGCGTTATAGTCGTACGAAGAATGGTTCAGCCGGTCGTCTTCCGATAACAGATTGTCGAAAAAATCGAGCCAACTGCGACGGGCACTTACCATATACGACAACTTCTGCTTCAGGATAGGTCCTTCGAGCATCACCGATGCCGCCGGCATATCCAGCGTCAGGGTACGCATATGTTCGTCCTTATTCCCCTCTTTCAGGTTGACTTCGGTGACAGAAGACAATCGGCCCGCCAGACGGGTGGGAAAGAAGCTTTTATGAAAAACCATGTTTTTTACAGCATCTCCGTTGAACATGGGCAGCAATGAACCGAAATGCCCCGGATGATAGACTGGTACTCCATCAAGCAAAAACTGGTTCTCATCCGGTCCCCCACCATCTACCTGCAGGTTGTTTCCGGCCAAAGAAGAAGTCACCCCCGGCAAAATCCATATCTGTGAGAACAGGTCATTGGTACTGAAAGCAAGTAGATTGGAAGGATTCAGTTCAGTGAGTTCGCCGGTAGACTTCTCCGACCGTACCGTCACTTCGTCTATCTCAAATAGCAAAGGTTGCAAAGAAGCATTCTGAAAACAGTCGTGACTGATTCTAACCTGACGGGTATAGGGAGTATATCCCATGTACGACACGCTCAAGGTATAGGCTCCTTCAGGCAAATAAAGTTTAAAGATGCCATTCTCGTCAGTTACCGTATTCCATTGTCTGCCTGCAGCGTCAGTCCAGGAAACTACCGCACCGTAGAGTTTCTCATCGGTATCGGCTTCGCTCACTTTACCCCGAACATAATGTTCTTCTTGTTTCTGTATTTGTATGACCAGCTTGCGAGGAGGTACAAAGGCTGTCTTGAAGCGATAGTCTTTCAGCACCTGTGCCAGCAGCCGGCCTACAGTCATGGATCCAGCAGTCTCTACAGTGCAGATTTTAGTAAGATCGATTTGCGCAGGATTATACGAAAGCACAATACCACATTGCTTCTCGATGTAGCCAAACCATTGCAACACGGTAGCGGAAGAGGCGCTGACCTGTATCAGCTCTTCCGCTACCGTATCCGACGGCTTCAAATCCTGTCCGTCCACTTCGGTCATACCTAACACTGCCAACAGCAGTAAAATATACAGCCTACTCTTCATACAGGCGATAATGTTTTCCTTCTGTCAGAGTTTTGTATTTACATCCGCACAGGAAAGCCAGTTCTTCTACCATATCCTGCGCACTTTCACTTTCTATTCGGGTAGTAATCAAATTCTTTTCTAACCCAGCCTCCAATTCGATACGAACGCCGGTCTTATTTTCAATATCTCGCACTACATCAGGCAAGGGAGTCGCGCTGAACACCAATACTACCGGAGCCTCACCAAACAAAGCCTGAGGATCCTCAATGATACCTACTTCCAGACGCCCGTCTTTCCATTCAGCTTTTTCATTGGCTTCGAGCACCGCTCCGCTTTCGTCTGTCTTGACTCTGACTTTGCCACTCTTTACAAATACGGCGGCTTGCTCTTTACCGGCTGCATCGACCAGAAACGAAGTACCAAGCACTTCTACCTTCAACAAGTTGGTCTCTACCTTGAAAGGGACACCGTGTATTTTCCTTTTTACCTGGAAAAATGCTTTTCCTTCGAGTCGTGCCAACCGACCTTTATCGGTATGCTGATAGGTAACCACTGCCTCGGGATAAAGAATAACCTCCGAACTGTCAGGCAACAAGCAATGCTGCTCCGTACGGCCGACATTGGCATAACGCACCATTTCTTCGTCCGATGCCGAAGAGAAGTAGAACATCGATACAGCCAGCACAATGAGGAGTGAAGCTGCCATCGAAGTCCAAAACAACATCTTTCGCCTGAATGGTATAACCTTCTGAGACCGTTCCTCCAACTGTGCTTCTACCTTCTGCCAGGCCCGCTCTGCATCGAAGCTGATACCTTTCGGCTTTCCAACAGAAGCACCTATCAGTTTTTGCAACCGTCTGTATTCATCCCGATGGACTGATATCCATTCGTTCAGCTCTTCTTGCTGGGAAGCGGTCAGCCGTTCGTTGGCAAAATGCTTGGCCAGCAGCTCGTTGATATCTGTCTTACTATTCATAATGTGCTAACGGTTTACGATAATTGATAAAAGGAGAATGATAGCGACTGCCAGCAACGACCGATTTTCGGCTGCATAAGCGCGCAGCATCTTGATGGCTTTTGTCATCTGGTTCTCAACGGTTTTCTCGGATAATTCCAATTTTTGAGCTATCTCACGATACTTCAGTCCCTGCAACTTCGCCATCAGGAAGATGTCTTTGCACTTGGGAGGCAAGGTAGCAAGTGCCGACTCCAGGAGCTCGGCAGGCGAAGGAGACTCATGCCCAGCCTCCGGACTATCGTCCGTTACGTCACCGGCCAGGAAAGGGCAGTCCTCGATAGAAACTACATCTTCCTTGCGCTTCCGCAGGAAAGAGATGCAACTGTTTCGCACAGAAGTAGTCACGTAAGCCGTGAACTCAGCTTCGGGCATGGAGTCGAGTCCCTTGTTCCAGATACTGATGAACAGTTCCTGAACAATGTCTTCCGAGTCATCCCTGTCAGAAACATATCCGTAGGCTATACTACACAGCCTGGAATAATGTTTCTGAAACCTGGATCTGAATATTTCCTTTCTATCGGCTCTCATATCATTGCATTCACATCAAATATCGTTTTGTCAGAACTTCAAGCTGACACCTGCCGTCAGGAATCCCTTGTGCCCCAATCCGGCTTCAACGAATCCACCGACACGGTTATTGCCAACCCGCAAAGCTATCGGATTAACCTGATAGGCAAACGAAGTAGACAAGTCCGCTTTCTTTGCCACCTTCTTGCCGGCATCAGTAAGCCCAGTTTCGGTGTGACGGTTCAGTTTGACACCGGCCGAAGCTCCACCATACAATTCTATCAGCCCGTGTTTATAATAGGTAAACTCGGCAGTGGGCAGTACCAGCATATTCAGGTCTTTCTCCTTCAATGAAGGCGACTTTTCGCCAGACAACATCAATTTACTGCTTCCATACGAGAAACCAAAGTCTGTACCGACCCGGAAACGATTGAGCGAATAACGGTAACCCAATCCGTATACCATGCTGAATGATTCGTCAGTACGTTTGCTACCCAACACAGCATCGGCCAGTCCCATTCCGAGCACATCGACCGTTCCCTGCGTTAGTCCGTCGCTTACCGAAAGACGGATTTCGTGTTTACTCTCCCCTTTACTGCTCTCCTGAGCGTTTACCATATTTACACTTGCCAATGCACACAAAGATAATGCAATAAATTTAATCTTCATAACTTCTTGTTTTTTAATGGTTGAATACTCATCAGGTTTTCTCCTTCCCGTTTCGGATGTCTCTTTTTCTCTCTCTTCTTGTTTCCATGCAACAAAACGGCCGGAATACCTGTCTGTTTCTGTTTTCGCTGTCGCATCACTTGGCCAGGTGATTCTGCCTTTATAACGCAGACTTCCGTAAAAACCCCTATGCGCACCTGCTATTTTTCCAAAAAAAATTCTGCAATCCAAAGTTCCCGCTTATCATTTTTAACTTGTACTTCGTATAAATGTGACATTTCACTATCTTTGCACAGTCAAGTGCGATGCAGCCTAACTCCAACTTTGTACTTGCGAACTTAAACGAACATGCTTTATATATGAAAAAACTCCTTATCTTACTTATATCGTCTGTTCTGATGATTGCATGCAAATCGGGAAACGGCTCGAAAAAAGATGCCGGTACCGAAAAGCCCGTCATCACAGTCACCATCGAACCTCTGCGCTACTTCACCGAGGCCATTGCCGGCGACGAATACACCGTAGTCAGCATGGTGCCCAAAGGCAGCAGCCCGGAAACTTACGATCCTACTCCCCAGCAACTGGTTGAACTGGCCAAAAGCAAAGCTTACTTCCGAATCGGACACATCGGGTTCGAACGGGTATGGGCCGACCGACTGGCAGACAATGCGCCCCACTTGCAGTTTTTCGAACTATCGCGTGGCATCGAACTGATTTTTGACACCCCGCACCAACACGTCCATTCCTCGGCACCTGAAAGCAACTATCAGGAAGAAGAAATGCACCATACCGATGAAGCTGACGGCGAACGCCCCCTGCTCGGAGTGGAGCCACACATCTGGAACTCGCCAACCAATGCCCAAATCATTGCCGGAAACATACTGAACGCCCTGTGCCTGATGAACAAACAGAACGAGAGCGTCTATCTGGAACGATACAACACGCTGTGCCGCAAGCTGGAGCGGACCGACAGCCTGATATGTAACATGCTGTCGACCCCGAACGCCGACCGTGCCTTTATGATTTACCACCCCGCCCTGTCGTATTTCGCACGCGACTACGACTTGTATCAGATTCCCATCGAGGCCGGAGGTAAAGAACCGTCACCCGCGCAGCTGAAGGAGCTGATCAATACTTGCAAGGAAGAAAATGTGCACGTTATCTTCGTGCAACCCGAATTTGACCGCCGCAACGCCGACCTGATAGCCAAGCAGACCGGCACTACCGTTGTGCCCATCAATCCGCTGTCCTACGACTGGGAAGACGAAATGCTGAAAGTAGCACGGGCACTGTCCGGCGAAAAGGCGACTGAAAAATAAAGCACTTGCAAGCCAAACAGATACCCTCAAGAAAAAACATTTGCCGACCATGTCCCAGCAACCTATCATTGAAATCAGAAATCTCAGTGCCGGATACGACGGACGCACCGTGCTGCACGATGTCAACCTGACCGTATACGAACATGATTTTCTGGGCATCATCGGCCCTAATGGCGGAGGGAAAACTACGCTGATAAAGTGTATTCTCGGATTGTTGCCTCCTTTGCAGGGGGAAATCGTCTTCACTCCCTCGCAAAGTAGTAAAGACATATCCGCCGCCGACAACAGCCACGCAACGGGAAAAATCACGATGGGCTACCTGCCCCAGTACAACAGCATCGACCGTAAATTTCCCATCACCGTCGAAGAAGTGATACTCTCCGGACTCAGCAGCAAGAAATCGCTGGCTTCGCGCTTCACCGCCCAACACCGCGAAAAGGCCCATCAGGTGGTAATCCGCATGGGACTGGAAGAACTCGAACAACGCCCCATCGGTGCACTGAGCGGCGGACAGTTGCAACGCGCCCTGCTGGGCCGTGCCATCATCTCCGACCCCGAAGTTGTGATACTCGACGAACCCAGTACCTACATCGACAAGCGGTTCGAAGCACGGCTTTACCAACTGCTGGCCGAAATCAACCGCGACTGCGCCATCATTTTGGTCAGCCACGACATTGGCACCATCCTGCAACAGGTCAAGTCCGTGGCCTGCGTCAACGAAACCCTGGACTATCATCCGTCCACCGAATGCGTCACAGGTGAATGGCTCGAAAAGAACTTCAATTGTCCCATAGAGCTATTGGGACACGGCTCGCTGCCCCACCGCATCCTGGGGCATCATAAGCATTCATAAATATAGATCCTTACTCAAATGTAGAAGGGAAAGCCTGTAACTGATACATCAGTGCCAAAGCCATTCTCCGATGTCCTTCGGCATTGGGATGCAAACGGTCAGTATCCGATTGATGGAAGTAGCGTACATGCGCATCGTTCATAGGATAAAGCCCACTAATGCTATTCAAATCGATCACTGGTACAGCCCATACGTTACCGGCTTCTTTCAGAACCTGCACATATTCATCTACATAAACTCCTATTCTATTAGGGTATGCCTCTTCCGGCTGCACATTCTGAGCTCCAAACTGCGCAAAGCCCCGATGCAAAGGTGTCAGCACAATAATCTGTTTCGAGGGAAAATTTGTTTTCAGATAATTCATTAAACGATTAATACGCCCCCGAAATGTATCATTACTCATCACCGGTTTACGATAACGGCGACTCCCAGTTTTCCCATCCGCCAAAGGAACTTCACGGTAGACTTCTTCATACCAATCGCCCAAAGGTATGCCAGCATTATAATCATTCGTACCAGCAAAAACAATGATAGCATCAATCGCATCGCCCTGCTCTTTCAGTAAATTTTCAGCCTGTCCCAGCAACCCATCCATCTGATTGCCGTTGATTCCATACGAGAAGGCTTCCAGCCCCAGCATCTCAGCCAGATACTCCCAATAGCACTTGGTTGTCCCGATATGATTTTTATCGGTAATGGAATCACCTAAAAAAGCCACTTTTTTTCCTTTCCACTGATTTTCTACCACTACTTTCTGTAATTCAGTATTAATATATACTTGCGGAAGTACATCGGCTGAAAACAACAGGGCTGCCAATGTACATGAAACTATTTTCGTATTCATACAAACCTAACTTTTATCAAATATTTCGATAACAAAAATAAGCAAAACACTTTTAATGCTACCAATTGACCATACCTTTTCTTTAACCTATCCTAATAATAAGCTTAGTTATCATTCTTTTCAGCATGAAATGCTTATATTTGCGAAGTTTTTACGAAAATATTAGTAGATAATAACGTTATATCCCAACTCTGAATGAAACAATACAAGTTTGTGAACAACCTTGTAGGTTGGATTACCTTCCTTATTGCGGCGACAGTCTACTGCCTGACTATCGAGCCTACCGCAAGTTTCTGGGACTGCCCCGAGTTCATCACCACCGGCTATAAGCTGGAAGTCGGCCACCCGCCCGGCGCACCTTTCTTCATGTTGACAGCCAACCTGTTCTCGCAGTTTGCTTCCGATCCTTCGGAAGTAGCTAAAATGGTCAACTACATGAGCGCGCTGATGAGCGGTGCCTGTATACTGTTCCTTTTCTGGACCATCACACATCTGGTGCGCAAACTTGTAGTGAAGGACGAAAACCATATCACCCGCGGACAACTGGTAACCATCATGGGTAGCGGACTTGTAGGCGCACTGGCCTATACGTTCAGCGACACTTTCTGGTTCTCGGCTGTCGAGGGCGAGGTATATGCCTTCTCCTCCCTGTTCACAGCCGTCGTATTCTGGCTGATACTGAAGTGGGAAGACGTAGCCGACCAGCCTCACAGCGACCGTTGGCTCATCCTGATCGCCTATCTGACGGGACTCAGTATCGGTGTCCACTTGCTCAACCTGCTCTGTCTGCCCGCTATCGTGCTGGTATACTATTATAAAAAAGTTCCCCATGCCAATGCTAAAGGCTCGTTGCTGGCGCTCATAGGCTCTATGGTGCTGGTAGCCGTAGTGCTTTACGGTATCGTGCCGGGCATCGTGAAAGTAGGTGGATGGTTCGAACTGCTGTTTGTCAACACATTGGGTATGTCGTTCAACAGTGGTGTCATCGTTTACATCATTCTGCTGGCCGCCTGCCTTATCTGGGGTGTATACGAAAGCTACACTGAAAAGAGCAAGATGCGTATGGCCCTGTCATTCGTGCTTACCATCGCCATGCTGGGTATTCCTTTCTATGGTCATGGCGCCAGCTCGGTTATCATCGGCATCATTGTCATTGCCCTGCTGTGGCTCTACCTCAGCCCGAAACTGCAAGCTGGCATGAAAGAGAAATACCGCGTCAGCGCCCGCACGCTGAACACGGCTCTGCTGTGCACCATGATGATGGTCATCGGCTATTCATCGTATGCCCTTATCGTCATCCGTTCAACAGCCAACACGCCGATGGACCAGAACTCGCCTGAAGACATCTTCACGCTGGGCGAATATCTGGGACGTGAGCAGTACGGTACACGTCCGTTGTTCTACGGTCCGGCCTACTCGTCCAAAGTTGCGCTCGACGTGAAAGACGGCTACTGCCAGCCGCGCATTTCGTACAGCGGTACCAAGTTCATCCGTAAGGAGAAAGCCACTCCCGACGAAAAAGACAGCTACATCGAAATACCCGGCCGTATCGAGTACGAGTATGCACAGAACATGCTCTTCCCGCGTATGTACAGCAGCCTGCACACCCAGCAATACGAAAGCTGGCAAGACATACAGGGCTACGAAGTGCCCTACGACCAGTGTGGCGAAATGATCATGGTGAAGATGCCTACCCAATGGGAAAACATCAAATTCTTCTTCTCCTATCAGCTCAACTGGATGTACTGGCGCTACTTCCTGTGGAACTTCGTAGGCCGCCAGAACGATCTGCAAGGCTCCGGCGAAATAGAGCATGGCAACTGGATTACCGGTTTCGACTTTATCGACAACATGCTGGTAGGCAACCAGGAACTGCTGCCCACCGAATTGAAGGAAAACAAGGGCCACAACGTATTCTACGGCCTGCCCCTGTTGCTCGGCCTCATCGGTCTGCTGTGGCAAGCCTATCGAGGACAAAAAGGCATCCAACAATTCTGGGTTGTGTTCTTCCTGTTCTTCATGACAGGTATTGCCATTGTACTCTACCTGAACCAGACTCCGAGCCAGCCGCGCGAACGTGACTACGCTTATGCCGGTTCGTTCTACGCTTTCGCCATCTGGATAGGTATGGGTGTAGCCGGACTGATACAGGCAGTAAACAAGTGGACAAGCAAACAAGCCCACCAGGCAAATGCTGATGAAAACGAACCCGCAGCTCTTACCCCTTCGTTGGTTTCTGCCCTCATCATCTCTATCGTCTGCCTGCTGGTGCCCATACAAATGGCCAGCCAGACTTGGGACGACCACGACCGCAGTGACCGCTACCTGGCACGCGACTTCGGCCAAAACTATCTGATGTCGCTTCAGGAATCGGGCAACCCCATCATTTATACGAACGGTGACAACGACACCTTCCCCTTGTGGTACAACCAGGAGACTGAAGGTTTCCGCACCGACGCACGTACCTGCAACCTCTCGTACCTGCAAACCGACTGGTACATCGACCAGATGAAACGTCCGGCATACGAAAGTCCTTCACTGCCCATCACCTGGGAGCGTATGGAATACGTTGAAGGAACCAACGAATATGTTCCCGTCCGTCCTGAGTATAAGAAGAGCATCGATGCCCTGTATGCCGAAGCCAATAAACAGGCACTCGACGGAAAGAGCGAAGCGTTGGTAAACGTACAGAAGGAATTCGGCGAGAACCCGTACGAACTGAAGAACATCCTGAAGTACTGGGTACGCAGCAAGAACGAAGAACTGAAAGTCATTCCTACCGACAGCATTGTCATCAAGGTAGATAAAGAAGCCGTGCGCCGCAGCGGCATGATGATACCGGGTGATTCCATCCCCGACTACATGCACATCTCGCTGAAAGGCAAACGTGCCCTGTACAAGAGCGAACTGATGATGCTCGAAATGCTGGCTGAAGCCAACTGGGAACGCCCCATCTACATCGCTATCAGCGTAGGCGAAGACAACCAGCTCGGCATGGCCAACCACTTCATCCAGGAAGGTCTGGCCTACCGCTTCACTCCGTTCGACAATACCAAGACCGGAGTCAGCATCGATAGCGAAAAGATGTACGACAACCTGATGAACAAGTTCAAGTTCGGCGGCATCGACAAGCCGGGCATCTACATCGACGAGAATGCCATGCGCATGTGCTACACGCACCGCCGCCTCTTCTCGCAACTGGGCAACCAGCTCATCAAGGAAGGCAAAAACGACAAGGCCAAAGCCGTGCTCGACTATGGCGAAAAGATGATACCCGCCTGCAACGTGCCGTACGACTTCCAGAACGGTGCCGTACAGATAGCTGAAGCCTACTACAAACTGGGCGAGACCGCCAAAGCCGATGCCATCATGAAACAGCTGGCCGACAAGGCAGTAGAGTACATGACATGGTATATGAGCATGAGCGACAGCCGATTCGTGTATGCCAGCCGTGAGTACGAATACCACTGGGCGATACTGGACCGCGAAGTGAAAATCATGAAACAGTACCAGTCGCAACTGGCAGGCGTCTACGAGCCGAAGGTGGACGAACTCTATAATATGTATGTAGACCGAATGAAATAACGACAGCATGTTTATAGAACAACCGCCCAAGCTATTCCGCAAGTTATACCCCAGTGCCCTGTGGCGTATGAATCCGGAGGAAAAGGCCGTCTATCTGACATTCGACGACGGCCCCATTCCCGAGGTTACTCCCTGGGTACTCGACTTGCTGGATCAGCATCAGATAAAAGCTACTTTCTTCATGGTGGGCGACAACGTGCGCAAGCATCCCGACATTTTCCGCATGGTGGTAGAGCGTGGTCACCGTATCGGCAACCACACTTTCAACCACATCCGCGGATTCAGTCGGAAATACTTCACCTCGTACAGCTATCTGGAGAACACAGAAGAAGCATACGACTTCATGTGCTCCATCTGCGACCCGGACATTACCACAAAAGCCCTGCGCCCGCTCCTGTTCCGACCGCCACACGGTCACATGGGTTGGGCACAGTATATGGTGCTGAAAAGTAAATACAAGATAGTGATGTGGGACCTTGTCACCCGCGACTATAGCAAGAAACTTCGCGGCCCGCAAGTACTGGCCAACGTCATGCGCTATGCCCGCAACGGTTCCATTATCACTTTCCACGACTCCCTCAAGTCCTGGAACAATGGCAACCTGCAGTATGCTCTGCCCCGTGCCATCAACTTCCTGAAGGAAGAAGGATACGAATTCAAACTATTGTAAAGACAAGAACCATTCATTTTCAACCAAACCCAAGAAAAAAGAAAGACAAAAACCCTTGTATATCCAAAATAAATGCGTTCCTTTGCAGCGGAATAATGGTTCGCTTGTATCCTGACAGCAACCACTTTCCTAAGAACCAATACATTTTTATTTTTTATTTATGGAAATTTTTGTAGGAAACCTTAGCTACCGCGCTAAGGAAAACGATCTTCAGAAACTGCTGGAAGATTATGGAACAGTAAACTCAGTAAAAATAATCACAGACCGTGAGACAGGCCGTTCCAGAGGATTTGCTTTTGTTGAAATAGACGATGAAGGTGGCCAGCGTGCCATCAGCGAACTGAATGAAACTGATTTTTTGGGTCGCAAGATATTTGTAAAAGTAGCCAACCCTAGGCAATAAGGTCAATAAGACTTTCATGTAAGAACGGGACATACGCTTTAGTGCTGCGTATGCCCCGTTTCTGTTATTGCCTCCATGCTTCCAAGTCGGCGGCATCCTTGTCCCTACGTTTATGAAAGAAATAGTCGGTAACAAACCGGGCATTATCTTTCAGAAAATCTCTGCCATCCGCGCAGACATCGGGCAACATGCCCCGATCCTGCAACATGCAGCTCAGTTCATAAGGAATCGTAAGAGAATCTGTTAAGTATATAAAAGAATCCATCTCAGCCTCCGCCTTATCATAAACAGGGTTGTCCGGTGAGCAAATACACTTTACACACGTCTGTTGTAAATGCAACCCAGTGGCAGGAGAGGCCATAAGAAAGAATCCATCTTCTCCACCATCTTCAAACAGTTCGTCCCAATCGGCAATTTGTAAACGCATTTTCCCCAAAATAAAATCCTGGGCATCTTTCCTGTCTTTGAAATACACTAAGGGCGATCCTTTAGAAGCCTTTCGGAACTGTTCGTATGCATATTTTCGATGATGCCCGGTCTGTTGTTCATCCATATCCTCTATCAACGGTTTTACTTCAGATTTTTGGTTGGCCATCAGGATACCATTCACATACCAATAAGTTCCAAATTTAACCAGTCGACAAGTCAATACTGTTTTTCGGGATTTCAAAACCAACATATTATCATTCAAAGACTTTTTGCTAATAACCACTTTTTTCAGGTCTCCACACAAGCTACAAGCATAGATAGCCTCATCATCTTGCAACATGTACAAATAGTAATTAGGTTTTTCTACTTCGACCTGTTCCCAAGGCCCAGGAGCCACACCATTGTGCTTCCAAATCAAAGTCAGCCACTCAGGACTGGTAAGCGAAAGCAGATTGCATCTGCTGGACAGCATCAGATTCTTGCGCAAATCATAATGAACCTTACCCAACAATTCTTCATTCAAGCCATCATCATCCACAAATACATCAACTTCCTCTAACATAGCATCAATCTGATTCATATAATCATCTTCCGCTCCTACATTGAAGTAGCAATGATAATGGAACCATTCCACCCGTTCCCGATAAACGAGAAAATCAGTATCCGAAAAACTGACATTGGAAAAATACTCCTTCATCCGTTCGTTTTCGGGAGCCGTTATATATTCTTTGGACAGCAAAGCATAAATCCGTGCGCCTGCTTCCATTATAAAGGGGGATTCGGGACTAATAAGTTGCTCATCCCAAAAATACTGCTGTGTAGCATGCCACAACAAAAAACAAATGTCCTCCTTGTTCACCTCATCAGGCAGATAATCCACCCCGATCGGATAGAAAGGCAGTCTTGCGCCGTAACATTTTTCACACTCACCGGTAAAAGTCTGCCAAATTCCCGTCTGCGAGATTACATCTTCGAACCAGCCCGTCAGAATAAGAGCCGTATACTCTCGCCAATCCCTGTCAACGGAATCCAGATGTCTGTCCAGAATCAGCAAAATTTCATTAGCAACTCTTACATAATACTGATCAATGCTATCGGTTTTCGTGTACGGATGAAGTTTCATCCAGTCTTTGAGATATATTTTCTTCATATATCGTTTAAAAAAGATATTTTTGCAAAAATAAGAAAAAAAGAACCATACCATACAAACTACAGAAAAAAGTACAGCCGGAGACCGGCTGTACAAACATTCCACATCGCATGATTCTTTCCTATAGAGAAGGAGCTTAGCCCAACGGATCCTCTCCACCGCCGGTTTCACCACCAGTCTCACCGCTACCGCCACCCGGTTCAGGCTCGGTATTGTCCGCATCATCCTGCAAGCACACACTGTTCGATGCATATCCGTCGGATGGATTGCAGAAAGCCAGGTACACGGCCAACGGCTCTTCTTCCCAGTCGGCAGGCAACGCCAGTTCGGCACTGGCATCGGCACGGCTACCGGCCGATGTGCTATATACGGCTTCTTTTCTTGTCTTATTGTAAACCAGCAGCAACACCTGATCGTCAGGAGAAGCATCGCCCATGCCGCTGTTGTCAGTCCAAGAGAAATCTGCCTTTCCGGTCGTTACTTCGACCGCAGCTCCGGTAGCTGCCACCAGATTTCCCCTCGCAACCAACAATTTGCGATAATCCAACCGGATATTGTCGCTACTGCCTGTCATTGCATGGAGCAGGATATACGACACTGCTGCATTGTAAGCCGACTGCCCCTTAGCATACCGACCGTACCCGATACGCAAAAAAGGAGCGACAGTTTTCGCAAAATCCACAGCCAATGTGAACCGCCTCCGTTGAAGCACTTGCGGCACGGTACGCGGATTGCGGACACTGACGGCCAATGCGCGCATATAATGAATGCTTTTCCAACTTCCGCCCACGACGGTTCCTACTTTTCCCGAAAATCCTCCCAGGATTCCTTGCTTGATTGTTCCCATAATAATACTGTTTTAGTGTTTGTTGATAAATGGTTCGCTTCGGTTGAACTGGCCGAAAGACTTCTGCAGCAATCTTTGTCGTGCGGGCTCATCCGGACAACGCTCTCTCGTTTGCGTTGCCGGGACAAAAATAGAAATTGGAACTAGAATAAAAAAACGATTTGAAGGGTTGTCTTCAACAAATCGTTCTTTCTGTTTTCAACACTCTCCGGCCTTATCCCAGATTCCAAGCCCGTTATTTGTCCTGATTTTCTCCGCTCCCATAAGGTGAGACAAAGAACGGAGTTGGTACGGACTTGGTACGGAGTTGGTACGGGGAAGGTATGGGGCGGAGCAAAAGGCTCCAACAGAAGCTACTGTATACTGTTTTTACTCGTTGTCAGAGCTGTCCTCCTTCTTGAGATTCCACGAATCCGAAAAATCCTTTTCCCGTCGCTTGTGGAAGAAATAGTCGGTAACGAACTGCGCATTAGCATGCAAAAATGCCTTTGCATGTTCAATTCCTATGGAACTGCCCAAACAGGCCTCCGAAAGGGCTCCGCAGTCTTGAAGCAAACAACTCAATTCGTATGGCAACAAATCTGGTTCAACAAAAAACATAAAGCCGTGTTCCTCAGCCTCTTTCTGATCATAATACGGATTATCGGGCAAACAGATACATTCTACAAATTCATCCAACACAACCAACCCACTTTGGGGAGAAGCCATCAGCACCGCACCACCAGTGCCTATATATTTTGTTTTGTCCTCAATGCCGTCTTTCATCTGCATTTTCATTTTCTCCGTAAGGAAGGAACGGACTTCGTCTTTGTCCTTGCAAAAAATGAAGGGCTTGTAGTCGGTGGCATGAAGAAAATCAAGGAATTCAGCCCTTTTTGCCTCACCCGATAACTTTTCCCTCAAAACTTCCATTTCCGGAATAAAATCTTGCAATTCACCGCATTGAATATCTCCGTACAGCCAGCAGCACTCACCGAATTTCACCAAATCGCACTTCAATACTTCACCCACTGCGAACGTTTTGTTCCGCATATAATCGGGCAATGACATCCTAGTGACCGCCAGCAAACAATATTCACCACACAATCTTTCTACAATCAGGCCTCCTTCAGGCTTTTCCACTACCCGATAATAGTTCGTATCAAACACCTTTGCTTCCTCCAAAAGGCGCATGTCCACCCCATTCCGTTTCCAAATCAGGTACAGCCACTCGGGAGTGGTCAATGAAAGCAAACTGTTCCGGCTCGTCATCGCCAGTTTGCCATAAGATACATCAAAAATCCGGTCAGAACGCCATTCATCTATTTTTTCATCGGATTTATCCTCATAAGCAAATTCCAAGTCGTCCGTATACTGAAAAAGCTCTTCGAGATTGCCCCAATTAAGATAACAACGGTAATGGAACCATATAACCCGAAGCAGATAATCGTAATATAAACAGTCCACAGGCTCGTAATCGGAAAAATAAGCCTTCATCCGCTCGTTTTCGGGAGCCCTTTCGTATTCTTTCGACAGCAGCGCAAAGATTTTATCGGCCGCTTCGGCTATTCCCGGATTCTCAGGGTTCAAAGCCTCACCTGTAATTTGCCTCTGGTAAAAATGCCACAGCAGAAAACGAATGTCTTCCACATTTACCTCATCGGGATAATAATCATCGCCAAGAGGATAGAAAGGAAGCCGCGAGCCGTAAAGGCGTTCACATTGCTCGGTAAAGGTTTCCCAAATGCCAGTCCGGGATATGACATCCTCGAACCAGGCGGCAATTCTCAACGAAAGATCACCCATGAACTCTGTATTTTTATCCTGCAATGTTTTTTTTAAAATCAGGTAAATCTGATTGGCAATCTTCGTGTAATACTGGTCTACACTGTCCACCTGTTTGTAAGGGTGAAGTTTCAACCAGTCTTTCGTATAAAGTTTGTTCATACAGCTAATTATTACAAGTTATAGAGCAAAGGTATAATAAAAGCCCGTAATTCCACTATCGAGACAAACAATTTAGGCGACATTCTAAAGAACGCTACTTCAGCCGTGCGTTTGCCGAACTGAAACAGGACGATCCGAAGCACGACATGCACAAGGTGCCTGTACTGTCGAAACGCGAGAAAGAAGTACTGACCTATCTCTCGCAAGGACTCAGCACGGCACAGATAGCCCAGATGCTGTTTCTGAGCGTCAACACGGTGCAGACCTACCGCAAACGCCTGCTCGAAAAGTTGGAAGCTAAAAACGTGGCCGAGCTGGTGTGCAAAGGGAAGACACTTTTCTGAAAACAGAAAGAGGATGTGTCAAAACTAAGTTTATAGTATCTGACTCCCCTCCTTCTGGAAGGAGGAGAGTTTCAGATACTTTTGTTTTGGCACACCCTCGTTCTATCCAAGCACATCTTTGGGCAAGCACAAAGCCGCCTGTGCTTTTATTTTATTTCTACCTTCAGCGGGTTGCGCAACCGTTGGGCGAAGTCGGCCATATACTTGTTCCAGGCTTCGGGCGTCTTGATGTCGGCCTTGTCCCAGGCGAAACCCCAGTAATAGACATACTCCGAACCGGGCTCATAGTCGCTCACGGCCAGTACGTGTCCGTCGGCATTGTTACGCATCTTCTTTTCCTCGGGCGAGAAAAGCACGGTCTTCATCGATTTCACGTCGGCAGGGAAAGCCGCACCCATCAGTATCTTGCCGTTGTCCGGTCCGGTGGTAGGATCGACGTAAGTCATGTAGCCGCCCTCGGCCGAAGTAGTTACGGCTCCGTCGGGCTCATGAAGCACAATACCGGTAACGACGGGCATCGTTTCCTTCAGGCTGGTATACGAAACAGCCGTGCGGTTGAGGTGCGAACCTGCATCGAGTGTGATGACACGGGTTTCGACTACAGTCGTGTCGCCCTTCACGGTCAGCGGATTGAATTCCAACTTCACGGTGAAACGCAGCGGGCCGTTGTCCAGCACTTCGCCTGTCTTATAGCACCAGGGATAAATAATGGTATCGTTCACCATCAGCGCAGCCACTCCGGCACCCAGTGTGGGACCTACGGCGTAGCAGTCCATGCCATAACCGTGGTCTACGTGGTAAGAGAAAGTATTCACCAGTTCGTCGGCGGCTTTCTTGTCGGTCTTGCGCAGTTCGTTCACCTTCTTCCACGATTCGGGATTCAACTCGCTGGCATAGAGGTCTTCCAGAATGGGTTCGGTAGTGTTGTACTTCGTAAAGAGGTCGTAGCCGAAGCCTTTCTCGCCACGAGCCTGCAAGGCAGGACCGTAGGCACGGAAACCTACAAGGTCGTTCTCCCAAGCCATGTCGTCGGCACGTTCGGGATATGGACGCCCGCAGGCCTTCACGTCTACTTCAGCGGGTGTACCCGGCTCGATGGTATAGGCGGCTGTTGCGCCCGAAGCTACTGTGACGGGGAAGATGAGTTTACCGTCGTAGGTAATCTGATAGGGTATTTGTTCACCTTCCTTGTCCAGCACGACAATCTGAGCCGTATCGGCCAGTTTCAGCAGGTCGGAAACTTCGCTCATCGACACTTCCACCATCTCGCCCGCACGTTCGGTGGGCAGGGGATTGGTTACGGTGACAGTCAGCGTACTTTTGCTGTCGGCACATGCAAAGCAGAAGAATGCCGACATACAGAGCAGGAATATTTTTTTCATACGTAATGTCTTTTTCGTTTAGCAAACAATAAGGCGGAGACGGGTTACAACTTCCGGTTGTGCCGTCGGTGCCTAAAAGAAAGAGGATGTGCCCACACAGGACACACCCTCTGTTGTTTGTTGTTTCTTCGTTTATTTAGGCTGTTTGCCAATGTAAGCCAGGATACCGCCATCTACATAAAGGATGTGTCCGTTGACTGCATTCGAAGCTTCAGAAGCCAGGAATACGGCAGGACCAGTCAGTTCCTGCGGATCGAGCCAGCGGCCTGCAGGAGTCTTGGCGCAGATGAACGAATCGAACGGGTGACGGCTGCCATCGGGTTGCTTTTCGCGAAGCGGAGCTGTCTGCGGAGTAGCGATGTAACCCGGGCCGATACCATTACATTGGATGTTGTATTCGCCATATTCAGAGCAGATGTTGCGGGTCAGCATCTTCAAGCCACCCTTAGCTGCTGCGTAAGCCGATACGGTTTCGCGTCCCAGTTCGGACATCATAGAGCAGATGTTGATAATCTTACCGTGGCCTTTCTTCATCATGGCAGGCAGTACGGCCTTCGATACGATGAAGGGAGCGTTCAGGTCGATGTCGATTACGCGGCGGAAATCGGCTGCTTCCATCTCGTGCATAGGCACGCGGCGGATGATACCGGCATTGTTTACAAGGATGTCAATCGTACCTACTTCTTTTTCAATCTGGGCAACCATAGCCTGTACAGCAGGTTCGTCGGTAACGTCGCACACATAACCATGTACCTTGATACCCTTCTCAGCGTATGCGGCCAGACCTTTATTTACCAATTCCTGATTGATATCGTTGAAGCAAATAGTTGCACCTTGTTCTGCAAAAGCAGAAGCGATGGCAAAACCGATACCGTAAGAAGCACCTGTAACGAGGGCTACTTTACCTTCCAATGAAAAATTCAAATACTGATTCATAATGATAAATATTAAGTTTAAGTAAACAAGTTCGTCTTGTTGCGTACACCGTTTGCGTACACAATGCAAATGTAGCAAAAGTAAACGAAGACTGTGCACAATTTCGTGCGAAAACTGTGCCAATATCGTACAAATGGAGGAAAGTTTAACGATTAAGGAAGATAAGATACAATAAGCATCCCCCGGAAGGCGATGCCGGAAAACTCCCTGTCCGGAGGTAGATATACGGTCGGGAAACGGTTCGGAGCAGGTATACAATATGTCGCCGTTATGGTTGGCAGTAGCTCGTTCTGTCAGCAAAAACAGCATCCGGCTGCCACATCCTTTTTACAGCACCGGCAAACTACGCATCTAGTAGTCAAAAACAAGTGCGGATTTTGCATAAACATACGTCGGGAACAGCCCGATTTCACATATTTATGCCCGAAAATGCCTGTCCGCCGCACGAACAACGCTTGTGCCGTTCGGGCAGATTGCTTGTGCGGCTCGCGAATAATGCTTGTACGGTTCGGCCGGATTGCTTGTGGTGTTCGTCCAAACCGGTTGCGACGACGAAAAACTCCGCTTTTCGGACGAATTCAGGACGTTTTTTCTCTATTTCAATTGTAAACATTTCGCTACCTATCTAAGCATCAGCCGAATACAGAAAATTGCTTTAAAATTTTCGGTCTTCCTGTCCGTCGGGTCGAAAAAACGCATTCTCGGCAAACAAAAAATACAAAGTGTCAAAACGATATATGTTATACAACATGTGCCACCCCCTTTTTCTTTTCTGCAATTGTCGTATCTTTGCGCCCTCTCTCTCAAACCGGTTCCTCTCGCCCGACGGCAGGAGGCAACCTACATCCGTCATGCAACAAACTATGCCGCACCCTCTGCTCTGACGCTGTAGAGTGAACAATCCGTATTATCCATTCTCAACAACAACCAGAGCCATTATGAACAAGATTACATTTCTGTCCGTAGCCCTGCTGACCCTTTGCCTGCTGCTCCAAAGCTGCGGCAAGGATGAGCCCGTAGAGCGCCGCGGCACATCTATCATCGAAGTCATCGTCCGCAATCCCCAAGGAGAACCACAGGCGGACAAAACCGTCAAAGTATTCAACGCTTCCGACTACGAAACCTTTAAGAACAATCCGCAGACCAAAGCCTTGCTCGAAAGCCGGACCGACAAGGAAGGCAAGGCACGCTTTACGCTCGATGCCGAAGAGTGGTTTAAAGGCAGCCGCTCGGCACAAGACCTGTACGTCGTGGTCGAAGAAAACTACGACGTCCGCAACTACCGCTGGTGGAGCCAACTGGTAACCGTCCGCCCGGGCCGGAGACGCATAGTCCGCATGGAGACAGGCAACGAAGCCGAACACATCAGTCCCGACAGCCCGACCCGTCACAAATACCTGCTTATCAGCGACGGGGTAGTCACCGGACTACGCGACTCCAGCGTCACCCACCTCGTTTTTCCGGCCGAAGTCCGGAGCATCGCCGACGGCGCATTCCGCGACTCCCGCATCGAGTCCGTCGTACTGAACGAGGGGTTGGAGTCCATCGGCACACAGGCTTTCGCGGGCAGCCGGCAACTGTCGGCCGTCACACTGCCCAGTTCGCTGAAAACCATCGGCCCGCACGCTTTCGAAGACTGCATCGCCCTGACCGGCATCGACCTTTCCGCCACCGCCCTGCGCCGCATCGAAGACGAAACTTTCCGCGAAAGCGGTCTGAAGGTCGCCACACTGCCCCAGGCACTGGAAAGCATCGGGGCACAAGCCTTCATGGCAACCCGCCTCGAATCGGTCAGTCTGCCCCCTGCCCTGCGCAGCGTGGAAGACGGCGCGTTCAGAGAGATTGCCACGTTGTGCACCGTTACCCTGCCCGACGGCATACAGCAGATAGGCAGTTACGCCTTCTACCGTTGCACCCGGCTCGTCACCGTCAAAAGCCACGGCACAGCCACGACCTACGACGGCATCATTCACGAGGCCGCCTTCAGCGACTGCACCGCCCTGCAACACATCACCCTGCCTCAAAGCCTCGCCAGCCTGAAAGGATGGACGTTCAGCGGATGCGAACAACTGAAAGAAATCACGCTGCCTGCCCACGTAAAGGAAATAGGTGACTACGCCCTGCGCACCGGCTTTGCCCTCGCCACCCTGCGCTTCGAAGGAAAGGAACCGCCCACGTTGGGCAACAACGCCCTACCCTTCCTCGGCCAACTCTCCGCCCTGATTGTTCCCCAAGGCCGGACAGAGGCCTATCGTACACGCTGGGAGGCCTACCCGAGTTATCACAATAAAATAAAAGAAGAAGGCTGATACTCCGCCGGAGCACAAAAAAAGAAAACCCTCAAGAGCATCTGCTCTTAAGGGTTTCCTACGTTGGATGTTGGACTACCAGGATTCGAACCTGGACAAACAGAACCAAAACCTGTTGTGCTACCATTACACCATAGTCCAAACTTCAGGTGCTTTCTGTTAAAAAGCGGTGCAAAGATAGGGGTTTCGGTGATAGCTTCCAAATATTCAACCATTTTTTTCAATCGGTTTGCCGATTTTGTTTATCTCTTCATAAGATAGGCTGCACCTCGGATATAAAATCCGAAAACAGAGTTTTCGTTTTGTACTTCCCTCGGTTTGCACTATCTTTGTTATTCATAAAAAAAACAGCACTTAGCAAACGATTATGATTGAATTCAAAGATATCACCCCGCAAGACAAGGAACTGATAACTTCCTTTACCCAGCATAGCCACCGCCGCAACTGCGATCTGTCGTTCTCCAACCTGTGCAGCTGGCGCTTTCTCTACCACACACAGTTTGCCGTATTCGAAGGCTATCTGTTACTGAAGTTCTGGGCCGAAGGCGAGCTGGTGTACATGATGCCCATCGGCCAGGGAGACTTGGGAAAAGTATTGGAAGTCCTGATTCAGGATGCCCACCAGGAGAAGGCTCCCTTCTGTCTGCTGGGCATCTGCACCGATATGTGCGCAGACCTCGAAACCCTGATGCCCGGCCGTTTCCTGTTTACCGCCGACCGCGACTATGCCGACTACCTGTACCTGCGCACCGACCTGGCAACCCTGGCCGGCAAGAAATTCCAGCCCAAACGCAACCATGTAAACAAGTTCAAACGGATGTATCCCAACTACGAATACACCGCCATCACTCCCGACCGCATCCAGGAATGCCTCGAACTGGAGGCCGAATGGTGCAAGGCCAACAACTGCGACCAGCACGAAGGGACGGGCAATGAACGGCGGGCATTGGTTTATGCTCTTCACCACTTCGAGGAACTGGGTCTGACGGGAGGCATCCTGCACGTAGACGGACGTATCGCCGCTTTCACTTTCGGCATGCCCATCAATCAGGATACCTTCGGCGTACATGTAGAAAAGGCCGACACCCGTATCGAAGGCGCTTATGCCATGATCAACTACGAGTTTGCCAACCACATCCCCGAGCAATACACCTACATCAACCGCGAAGAAGACCTGGGCATCGAAGGATTGCGTAAGGCCAAGCTGTCTTACCAGCCTGCCATTATTCTGGAGAAATACACCGCCTGTCTGCGCGACGAGCCGGTGGAACCTATCAAGTGGTAACGATTCACTGTATATAATATGAAAGAAGATGTCAGAAAGTTGTGGGAGCTCTGCTTCCACGACAGCCCCGCTTTCACCGATCTGTATTTCCGCATGCGATACAGCAACGAAGTGAACCTTGCCATCCGTAGCGGCAACACCGTTATCGCTGCCATGCAGACACTGCCCTACCCCATGACCTTCTGCGGCCAGACCATAGATACCTCTTATATATCGGGAGCCTGTACCCATCCCGACTTCCGCGGCAAGGGCGTCATGCGCGAGCTGTTGGCCGAAGCCTTCGGGCGGATGCACACCCAAGGGGTATTGCTGACCACACTCATCCCGGCCGAGCCCTGGCTCTTCGATTACTATGCCCGCAGCGGATATGCGCCAGTCTTCCACGTCTGCCCCCAGTCCTTCAAGGCAGCTCCTGCCACCGCCCTGCCACCCGACTATAGGGTGACGGATACTGACAGCTTCGACCCACAACTGTACACCTGCTTTGAACAGAAGATGCGTCAACGTCCCTGCTGTATCCAGCATACGGAAGACGACTTCAAGGTTATCCTGGCCGACCTGCAACTGAGCGGCGGCCGCGTCTATCTTCTGCACCACGTACAACGGCATGAAGCAGCCGCCCTGGCCTTTGCCTACCCCAACGGGGAAGGTGGCCTTCTGATAGGCGAACTACTGGCCGATTCAGATGAAGAGGCCCGCCTCCTGCTCCAGCGCATCTGCCAAACGAACGGGCAGACCGAACTCCACCTGCTTCGGCCGGTTTCCGGAAATGAAAAGGGAGAGAGACTGGGCATGGGCCGCATCATCCACGCCCACGCCTTGCTCCAGCTCTACGCCGCTGCCCATCCTGACGAGGAATGGAATCTGGCCCTGACCGACGAACAGCTCCAGACCAATACCGGCTATTACTACCTGAACAACGGGCATTGTATGAAAAGTGCCAAAAGGCTGCCCGGCAGCCATCTGGCACTCACTATCGGCGAGCTCACAGCCAAGATACTGGCACCCCAGCATCCCTACATGAGTCTGATGCTTAATTAATGGAGATTTGAAAATGGATAATTGATAATTAAGCCTACCGTTATCCCTTATTCATTTTCAATTCTCAATTATCAATTATCAATGGTCAACAGCCGTTCCAGCTCCTCGGCATTGAGGCGCAGATGAAACTGTCCCTTGTAGGCCACAGAAATGGCGCCCGTTTCCTCGGACACAATGATGGCTTGCGCGTCGGATACCTGCGAGATGCCCATCGCTGCCCGATGGCGCAAACCCAGTTCTTTGGGAATATCCAGGTTATGAGATACGGGCAGGATGCAACCTGCCGCCTTGATGCGCTGTTTGCTGATGACCATCGCCCCGTCGTGCAAAGGGCTGTTCTTGAAGAAGATATTCTCAATGAGCCGCTGGTTGATGTTGGCATCTATCACATCGCCCGTGCGCACCACGTCGTCCAAGGGCACGTCACGTTCTATCACAATCAGCGCTCCCACCTTCTGCTTACCCATGCTGATGCAGGCCATCACGATGGGCATGATGTCGTCGTGCTCCAGCCCGTCCTTCTTGTCGCCGGTAAAGAACCGCACCAGCGCGCTGGCATGCTGATGCGAACCGAGCGTCACCAGGAACCTGCGGATTTCCTCCTGAAAGAGTACAATCAGCGCCAGCACGCCCACACTCACCAACTTGTCGAAGATGGAGCCGAGCAGCTTCATCTCGAGTACCTGCGACACCACCAGCCAAATCAGGATAAACACCAGGATACCTGTAAAGATATTGATGGACCCCGACGCCTTCATCAGCTTATAGGTATAGTACAGCAGGAAGGCCACCAACAGGATGTCTATAAAGTCTTTTATACCAAAATCAAAAAACACGGCTATACTTATATATTATACGTTAAAAACACTCACCAC
>ENA-OPBO01000736-OPBO01000736.1-human-gut-metagenome-genome-assembly--contig:-NODE-736-length-26578-cov-9.893074_pt1 | contig 26578 bp, 18 predicted proteins | sample MGYA00241071_ERZ501458 | MGnify/ENA primary metagenome ERZ501458 (study PRJEB25962, sample SAMEA2042509) | human gut metagenome | biome: human gut; feature: human-associated habitat; material: faeces... | reverse complement strand
GACCTTCTTGTGCTCGCGGCCTTCCTTCGCGCCTTCGGCACGTTCGAACGCGTCGACCTTCTTCCAGCCGGCGAAGTCGATCGGCTTGACTCCACGGGAGGCCAGCAGACGGTCGATGGATTCCGGATCGCGGTCAGCGGCCACGCGACCGCCTTCGGCGGCTTTGGACAGGTCCTCCAGCATGTTGGTGACGATGAGCAGCGCGTCGGACTTGGTGGATCCGATCAGGCCGACCGGACCACGCTTGGCCCAACCGGTGGCGTACAGACGCTCACGCACCTGCGCGCCCTCGCCGGACGCCTCCGTGGTGATGCGGCCGTCGCCGTTCGCGTTGGCCAGGTGCGCGCGACGCTCGTCGTACGCGATGCCCGGCGCGGTGGCCGGCTTGTAGCCGATTGCGTGATACACGGCCTGCACCGGGTACTCTTCGAATTCGCCGGTGCGAGTCATCTTGCCGTCCGCGGAAGTCGTCGTCTTCTCCACGCGAATCGCCTTGACCTTGCCGTCCTCGCCCAGCACTTCGACCGGCGCGGAATTGAAGTGGATGTAGTACTTGCGATCCGCCGGATTGCCTTCGAAATCGGTGTCGCCGTCGTCCTCCATGTCCTCGGCCATCTCACGGATGGCGAACAGCTCCTCGACCATCTGACGGGTCAGCTTGTCCTTGCCGGCCTCCTCGATAGTGTCGTCGTCCAGATCGAAGTCGTCTTCGTTGATGATCAGCTGCACACCCGGCAGCTTCTCCATTTCGCGCAGCTCCTGCACGGAGAACTTGGCCTGGGCCACGCCACGGCGGATGAACAGATGCAGAGTCTTGGCCTTGTTGGCCTTGATGCCCTCGTACACGTTGTCCGGAATGTCGGTTTTGGCCTTGAGATCGTCGGCGTTGCGCATGAGCTCGCGCGCCACGTCCATGGCCACGTTGCCGCCGCCGATCACAGCGACTTCCTCGGCATCGAGCGGCCATTCGCGGGCGCCGGTCGGATAGCCGTCATACCATTCCACGAATTTCGCGGCGCCGTACACGCCGTCCAGATCCGATCCCGGCAGGCCGAGCGGCTTGTCCTCCACCGCGCCAGTAGCGAACAGCACGGCGTCGTAGCGTTCGAGCAGCTCGTCGAGCGTCACGTCCTTGCCGAATTCCACGTCGCAGTACAGGTGGATGTCTGGGTTGTCGAGCGTCTTCTCGAGAGCGGATGCGATGAATTTGATGGAAGGGTGGTCGGGGGCCACGCCGTAGCGCACCAGGCCGAACGGCACCGGCAGCTTTTCGAACAGGTCGATGCGGGCCTTGGTGCCCAGTCCCAGTTCTTCGCCGAGCTTGCCCAGCTGGCGCAGGAAAATATCGGAAGAGTAGACGCCTGCGGGGCCGGCGCCGATTACAGCAATACGAAGTTCGTTGGTTTCGCTCATATGTTCCAGCCTAATATATTCCCTGCATTTCCAACAGGGGGCATACGGCACTTTCTTGCGATTCCCTTACTTGCCTCGCAACGCGCAGCCCGGCCCATGTGCCGGCGCAGGAGAACGTACAATCGCAGAAGATCACAATCGGTCCCTCACTAAAGAAGGTCCTTATCGTAAGAGGGTGGGCATATGCGCATTCACATCACGTATACCGGCGGCACCATCGGTATGGTCGAGTCACCGAACGGTCTGGTTCCGGGCGCCGATATGCGCGGCTGGCTGCGCCGGCTGATTGAGGACGCGCATCTGGACTCGAGCTTGTTCTCGTTCACCGAGCTGGACCCGCTGATCGATTCGTCGAACGCGACGCCCGACAATTGGCAGACGATGGCGGACGACCTGCGCGCGCACCGCGATGACGCCGATGCATTTGTGGTGTTGCACGGCACCGATACGATGAGCTATTCGAGTGCCGCGCTGTCTTACGCGCTGACCGGTTTCGGCAAGCCTGTGATTTTCACGGGGTCGCAGCATCCGCTCGGCAAAATCGAATCGGACGCCACCGCGAACGTCACGGGTGCGCTGAACGCCGCGATGAGCGGACGTTTTCATGGCGTCGGCCTGTTCTTCGGCCATCATCTGTTCGCCGGCAACCGTGTGAGCAAATCGTCAAGCTGGGCGTTCGAAGGGTTTTCGGCGCCGTCCACCGGCCCGCTGGCACGTACCGGCACGCCGTGGCATTGGTATGCGGGCGATTCGGCCGGCTCCGGTTGCGGTTGGGCGTCGCCGCTGCCCTACTCCCGTCACGATGTGGCCGTGATCGACATGGCTCCCGGCATTTCCGCCGCGCGATTGGCCGCGATGCTCGACCCTCGTCCGGAAGCGGTGCTGTTGCGCGCGTACGGCGTTGGCAATGTGCCGAGCGACGAGCCAGGACTGACCGACGTGATCGCCGACGTGCTGCATGACGGCGTGCCTGTCGTCATCGCATCGCAATGCCAGCAGGCGGAAGTGCTGCTCGGCCATTACGAGACGGGCGACGCGATCGCCCGCGCCGGCGCGATCGGATCGGGCGACATGACGCTGGAAGCCGCATACGCGAAGATCATGTTCCTGCTGTCGCAGGGCGTGGACGCGGCCGATTTCGGCACGTGGATACGCCGGAACATCACCGGCGAAATCTCGCCCAGCTCGATGTAGCCCGGCTCAGCGCGGTTCAGCCTAGTTCCGCACGGCTCGTCGCCGCAACCGGCGCTACTCGCGGTCGAGCAGGGCGGTGAGCGCCCACAGGATGCTGACCACGTCGATCGCCTCCTGCATGAACGCGCCGACGACCACCGGAATGAGGTTGAACGCGGCCGCGACCATGCCGATAATCGCCAATCCAAGGCCGACCAGCACCGCCTGCAGCATCACTTTCTTCGTGCGGCGGGCGATGGCGATGGCGCGCGGCACGGAGGCGATGTCGTCGTTCATAATGACCACCTGCGCCGATTCGGACGCGGCGGTGGACGTGCCGTCGGTCATGGCCATACCGATGTCCGCAACCGCCAGTACAGGGGCATCGTTCACGCCGTCGCCGACCATCATCGTCACCTGTCGGGTCATGGATTCGCCGACCACGCGCTGTACGACCTTGTCCCACGCCGGCTGGTTTTGGTGCGCGTCTTCCGTGGCGTTCTTGACGGCCGCGACCTTGCCTTCGGGGAAGAGTTCGGATTGCACGTCGTCGATGCCGACCTCGCCCGCGATGATGCGTGCGGAAGCCTCCTTGTCGCCGGTGAGCATGGACAGTTTCTTCACGCCGAGCCGGTGCAGTTTTTCGAGGGACGCCTTGGCGTTTTCGCGCGGCACGTCACGCAGCACAATACGTGCGGCGAGCTTGCCGTCGATCGCCACGTATGCGGCCATTTCGTCCGGTTCGAGAGGTGCGAACAGCGAATTCACCTCCGGCTTCTTGGAAGCGCCGGCAGCGGTACCGGTCGCCGAATCGCCAACCGCGCTATCGGCCACAGCACCAGCCGCAGTACCGGCCGCCACCCCTGCGCCCAGCACATGCGTGAAGCCGGCCTCGTCGGCCGTCACGTACGCGAAACGACCCACGCGCACGGCATGCCCGTTCACCTCGCCGGACACACCCTTGCCCGACTGTTCCTCGATGTTCTTCACCACGGGGTAATCGCGTCCATGCCCCGGCAAATCGCGTTCGGCGCACAGCCGCTGCCCGTTCTCATAGCGCGCGTACAGTTCCTGCATGGCCTTCTGCCCGGCCGCCGCGATGCCCTTCGACAGAATGTGCACCGAGTAGCCTTCCACCACGCCGGCCATCATCAGAATGTGGTTCTCGTCGTACGGCGAGCTGTTTTCGAACGGCTTCTCGACGCGCACGACCTGCGGCTGCTTGACGGTAAGCGTGCCGGTTTTGTCGAAGAAGATATGCGATACGCGGCCCAGGTTTTCCAGCACATCCTGCGCTTTGATAAGAATGCCCGCCTTGGCAAGGCGACCGGTGCCGGCCACGTACGCGACGGGAGCGGCGATCAGCAGCGGGCAGGGCGTGGCCAAAACCAGCACCTGCGCGAATCGCAATGGCGTGCCTGCGACGGCCCACGCGATGCCGGCGATCGCCAGCGAAAGAATGGTGAACGGCACCGCCAGCACATCGGCGGTTTTGACGACGGTCGGGCGCGATTCCTGCGCCGACGACACCAGTTCGAGGATCTTCTGATACTGCGAATCCTGCGCCAATTGCGTGGCACGCATCGTCAGCGCGGTCGATCCGTTGACCGCACCCGACAGCACGCGCGCGCCCGCATACACTTCGCGCGGCACCGGCTCGCCGTTGATATTGCTCAGATCCAACGTGGCGACGCCCGACAGCAGTTCGCCGTCGACCGGCACCGTTTCGCCCGGCAGCACGAGGATCACGTCGCCAAGCTTGACCTGGTCGACCGGAACGGTTTCGAAATGCTCGCCGGCCGCGTCGTAAGGCTTGGTTTGGGTGGTGGACTTATTCGTTTCCGCAGCGTTAGGCACATCCACACTGGCGACCTTGCGAAAGCCGTCCGCCGTCATGTCGCCCTCAGCATCACCGGCAGTACCGTCGGCCCCGGCAGCCGCCGCACGTGCACCCACGCCCGGCAACGTCACCACGTGCGCGGTCCGCGGCGCCGCATCAACCAGCGCCGTCAGGTTGCCTTCCGCCTTCGACTGTGCGAATTCCTCAATCGCCTCGCCGGAGGAAATCATCAGCACCACGGCCCACGCAGCCCAGTATTCCTGCACCGCCACCGTCGACGCGATCGCAATAACCGCAAGCAAATCCACACCGACGTGACCGTGCCGCAAATCGTCAATCATGCCGATCACAGTCACCACAATCGTGTACACGACCAGCGCGATCACGATCCACTGCCCGACACCCGGATTGAACGGTCCGAAAGTCAGCGAGACGCCCGCAGCCTCCCACGGACGCCACGAACCCAGCAATGCCAACGGAATCGCGGCAATGATGGCGATCGGCAGCAGCGGAACTTCTTTGCAAATGGAAATGATTCTACGCATGAGAATCTCCTTACGCTCGGTTCGGACGCCTTGTTAACCCACCGGCGCCCCGCCTGCGCGGACCATCGATACACGGCGTAAAAAGATGTTTTCAGCATAACAGAGCGTTGCGATAGCCATGCGCCAGATGCACGAACGACACGCGAAAGACATGCAAAAAGGGCTGTGCGATTGCTCGCACAGCCCTTGCTTTTCGTTGGTTTTCCAACGTTCTTGCGATTACGCGGATTGCGGTTGCGACTTCGCCGTCAGCCTATCGGGTGGCAGCCACCCGTATCGCTGTCGGCATGAACGCCGCACACCGTACGTTGCCGTACGATGCCGCGCATCCGGCTTTACCACAGACCGAACGGATCGAACAGGCCACCGCCGTCACCGTTGTTGCCGTTACCGCCATTCTGGCCGTTCTGACTGCCGCCATTCTGGCCGTTGCCGTTATCGTCGTTGTCGTTGTTCTGCTGACGCTGTTCCCGCTTGTTGGAGGAGTTCGTCTTGGTCTCTTCCTGGTCGAGCGTCACTTCGAGATCCATGGTGTTGCCGCCGCGCACAACGGTCAGCTTCACCTTGTCTCCCATGGCGGAGGCGCGCACGTAACCGAGCAGCGAGTAGTTGTTGTTCACTGCCTTTCCGTTGAACGCCACGATGGAGTCGCCGGCCTTCACGCCGGCCTTGGACGCCGGGCCACCGTCGGTCACGGCCTGCACCTGGGCGCAGCCACGGGTCACACCGTCGGCTTCGACCGTAGCGCTTTTGATGGTGATACCGAGCACCACATGCTTCACGGAACCATTGTCGATGATTTCGTTGGCCACGCGCTTGACAAGGTTCGACGGGATGGCGAAGCCAATACCAATCGAACCGGCAGTACCGGACGAGCTCGCAGTGGAGGCGATGGACGAATTGATGCCGATCACCTGACCAGCCGCATTGAAAGTCGGACCACCGGAGTTGCCGGGATTGATGGCGGCGTCGATCTGCACGGCATTGGTGACGATGGCGTTGTTGTCATCATCGGTCACGGTCACCGGACGGTTGAGCGCGGACACGATGCCAGTGGTGACGGTGTCGTCGTAGCCGAGCGGATTGCCGATCGCCATGACGGCCTCGCCGACGGCGAGATTGTCGGAATCGGCGAATTCCGCGACTTTCAGATCGCTCGGCGGATTGTCGAGCTTGATCACGGCCAAATCGGTGGTGGTGTCGGTGCCGACCACCTTCGCGGAATAGACGGCGCCGCTGGCGAGCGTCACCTGAATCTGCTGCGCGCCGGAAATCACGTGGTTATTGGTGGCGATATAGCCCTTGTCGCTGATCACCACGCCGGAGCCCTTGGCTTCGCCGTCGCTGGTCGCCACGTCGATGGCCACCACGGAATCGGACACTTCCTTGGCCACCGCGGTCCAATCGACCGCCGTACCGGACTTCGCCTTGGCGGAACCGGAACCGGACGTGTTGGACTTGACATCGGACAGCGAGCTGGAGGTCGGCACATGCACCCAACCGTTGGTGATCGCGGTGAAGCCGACGCCGAGGCACAGCGCGCCGGACACCAGTGCGGCCACAACGGCGGTGACCACATGGCTGGTCATGCCGGACTTTTGCTTGGCAACGACCGGCGTCTGGTTCGGCTGGTTCGGCTGGTTCGGCTGGTTCGGCTGGTTCGGGAAGCCCTGCCCCGGAGCGCCGAACGGATTGCGGTTGCCCGGTCCCGCAGGGGGCATGTTCGCGCCGTACTGCGGCTGCTGCTGATTGTTCTGCTGCGCGCCGTTCTGCGCGGACGAGCCGCCAAACGGATTGCCGAACGGATTGCCATTGTTCCGCTGATTGCCGGTCGTATACGGGTTGCCGAAAGCGCCGAAGAACGACGGACGGTTGTCCTGCGGCTGGCCCTGCTGCTGCGCGCCGTACTGCGGTTGCTGGGCGGTCTGGCCGCTGGCATCGCCAGCCGGCGGCGTCGGCACCGGACCGTACGCGCCGTATTCGGGCGCCGGACGGTACTGTTCGGTCGGCGCATCCTGCGTCGCGTTGTTGATCACCGTGCGTTCACCGGCAGCGGAAGCATAATCCGGCGTATCGTCAGCGGTATTGCCTGCCGTGCCATCCGCCGCGTCCACGGTAGGAAGGGCGGTGGTGGGCCGCTCGCCCGCGTTCGGCACTGCAATCGGTTCGGTAACGGAAGTCTGTGCTTCGTCGGCGACGTTCTCGCTCGGCGTCTGCGGCGCGGTCTGCTGCGTGCCATCCTGCGGCTGGGCGATGTTCTGATCGCTATTATCTTCAGCCATTGTTGCTCCTTATTCGTCTCGCGGCATTCAACATGGTCAGCAATCGTGCCGCTCGAACTGCTATCTAAGAGTAAAGATACCTGCTCTGGAAGTTTCCTGAATGTTTGTTGAAAGTAGCAATCGAATCGCTTGGCAGTTTGCTCCATACGATGCCACCGTCGACCGCCGATGGCGCCACCGCGGCAATCGGCGCTATCGCATACAGTTGAGAGCATGACAAGCTTGAACGAACCACAGACCGGCGCGGTGGCGCACGAGACCTCAGCGGCCAACGCGGCAGCCCGCGCAACGCACGACGCAGCAGGCAACACGACCAGCGCGGCATCGACCGAAAACCTTATTGAGCATCCCCGCGGCGCGGAACCCGGCAAGCCCGGCCGCCGCGACGCGTTCTACTTCGAGCAGAAAACCCGCCTGCCAGATGCGGCCGATGGCAAGGGCCGCGGCGGCGCGCGATACGGACGCACCGGCATCATCCACACCCCCCACGGCGACATCCACACCCCGGCGTTCGTGCCGGTGGCCACGCAGGCCGCGATGAAGGCCGTGCTGCCCGAAACCATGAAGGATCTTGGCGCGCAATGCCTGCTGTCCAACGCGTTCCACCTGTATGAACGACCCGGAGAACAGGTGCTCGACGAAGCCGGCGGACTCGCCAAATTCATGAACTGGAACGGTCCGACGTTCACCGATTCCGGCGGATTCCAGGTGCTGTCACTCGGCGCGGGCTTCAAGAAGACGCTCGCCATGGACGTCACCGGCATGAAATCGGACGACGTGATCGCGGAAGGCAAGGAGCGGCTCGCGTTCGTGGACGAGGACGGTGTGACGTTCAAGTCGCCGCTCAACGGCTCGCTGCACCGGTTCTCCGCCGAAATCTCCATGGGCATCCAGCACAAGATCGGCGCCGACATCATGTTCGCTTTCGACGAGCTGACCACGCTGATGAACACCCGCGGCTACCAGGAACGTTCCGTGGAACGCACCTACCGCTGGGCGCAACGTTGCGTGGCCGAGCACAAGCGGCTTACCGAGGAACGTCTCGGCAAGCCGTATCAGGCGCTCTACGGCGTAGTGCAGGGCGCGAATTACGAGGATCTGCGCAGGCATGCCGCCGAACAGATCGCTTCGCTCGATTTCGACGGCGTCGGCATCGGCGGCGCGATCGAGAAGCGCATCATCGGCGACACCTGCGCCTGGATCTGTGACGCGATGCCGGAAAGCCGTCCGCGACACGTGCTCGGCATCGCCGCGGTGGACGACATCTTCGCCTGCGTGGAGAACGGCGGCGACACCTTCGACTGCGTGGCCCCCGCGCGTTGCGGCCGCAATGGTGCGATCTTCACGCGCCACGGCCGCTACAACATCAAGCGCGCACAGTTCAAGCACGATTTCGGTCCGCTTGAGGAGGACTGCGACTGCTACACCTGCACGCACTATTCGCGCGCATACGTGGACCACGCGCTGCGCGCCCGCGAATTCAACGGTTTCACGCTGGCGACGATCCACAACGAGCACTTCTTCGTGAAGCTGCTCGACGATATCCGAGCATCGATCGACGGCGGCTATTTCAACGAATTCCGCGACGAGACACTCGCCAAGTTCTACGAGAACGGTTCGAAGGGCTGAGCCAGAGGAGCTGGATGGAAGTCGCGGGGCTTGAGCATTTGCTACGCAAACGCGGCTTTTTGAACAAAGGATGGCTCCATCGTCTGGAGGTCCACAGGGCCTCCTCCCTCCTCGCGTCGCACCGCTTTGTGCATTCGCTTTGCGAATACGGCGGTGCGACACGCCGATTTGTGCCACAGATAGTAAAGGTGTAAATTTGTCGATTGTCTGCGAGCGTGGCGGAATGGTAGACGCGCTGTCTTCAGGTGGCAGTGAGTGTATGCTCGTGGGGGTTCAACTCCCCCCGCTCGCACGGGCCGAAAAGGGCTGGAATCCAACGATTCCAGCCCTTTTGCTTTATCCAAAACGTATGAAATGTGACAAAAAAGTACTAAAAATGCGCCGAAAGCCCAGCTATCTCAGCAGAAACAGACAAACGGACATCCAAACCCAAAACCAGCACCACAAATGTCCGATTCCAGAAAACACAATCCGAATAACCAATTCGGCAGAATCGAACACATAGCCACCCAAAACCACACTTCACGTGACCGGTTGGAAAAACAGATACGTAACGCATTGCAGACCAATCCCATGCGTCCGATTCTGAAGAAAAACGAAATTCGCCGTACGACTTTTCCGCGCACGCAATCGCAAGCATTTCCCGGTATTTCACTGTGAGCATAACCGCGGAATGAGCAGGACACGGAAGAGTTGGGTGAAGTGAAAGGTCAAGGTCAGGAGCCCGGGAGGGTTCCGGATGCGGCAACGAACCCGGTCGCCGATCTCGCTGGATGGTGACGCCGCAGCGATAATCGCACGGCCGGCTGCCAAGCCGCATTACTCCGCGCACAGAACGCGCATTTGCTTAAGGAGTACCGATTATGGCAATGTTTCCGGCTTTGATGAATGACACGATGTTCTCCGATCTGTTCGACGATCCGTTCTTCGAGGGTTGGCGCAACATGGACCGCGCAGCCGCATGCGATCCGAACATGTCCGCAGGCATGATGAGCACCGATGTGCGTGAGACCGACAAGGGCTACATGGTCGACATCGACATGCCTGGCTTCAAGAAGGACGACATTTCGCTGGACCTGCAGAACGGCTATCTGACCGTTTCCGCGCATCGCAACAGCTCGCACGAGGACAAGGACGACAACGGCCGCTGGCTGCGTCGCGAACGCTACGCCGGCTCTTGCTCTCGTAGCTTCTACGTTGGCGAGGACGTGAAGGATTCCGACATTCACGCCAGCTACAAGGACGGCACCCTGTGCCTGGAAATGCCGAAGCCCGAAGCGCAGCAGCAGGTTGAGACCAAGCATCAGATTGCGATTGAAGGCTGATTTTCCAGCTGCCGTACGTCATATTCGCACGTCGTAAGTCACGGTAATCGCTAAGCAAAGCGAAGCCGGACGCCCGTAAGTGGATGTCCGGCTTTTTTGTTTGTCCGCACGCCGCCGCCCGAAAAGCAACGCCCGTCACGGCACTTAACGCACCAAAAACACCATGATGAGAATCATCACGAATCCAACCAAATCGGTCGGTTCGAACACCGCGTCCGTCCATGCCACCGCGGAAATCGTGGCCATCACCGGTTCGCTGGTGCCGAGCATGGTGGCACGCATCGAACCGACGCGCACCACGCCGGCCATGTACAGCCAGAACGCGCCGAATGTGCCGCCGATCACGGTGAACGCCATCAGCCCCACACCCAGCCAATCCAACTGCGGCGCCGTAGCCCACGGCCGCACGAACGGCAGCAGCACAAGCCCGGAAATCAGAAATGCGATGCCGTTGACGGTGAAGTTGCCCCAACGTTCGATGAGCTTGACCGGAAGAAACACCATGGCCGCCGTGGACGCCGCGTTGATAGCGCCCCAAATCAGGCCGACCAACGGCAGTTTCAGCGTGGTGAAGTCGCCGCCGGTCGCAATCAGCACGGTTCCCGCGAAGGCGAGCGCCACGCCGATGCCTTCCCGTACGCCGGGCAGTCGCCGCCCGCGCAGGCATACGACCCCCAAGACGAACAGCAGGTTCAGGCTTTGCAGCACGGTCGCGGTGCCAGAGTTGGTCCAGTTGATCGATTCGAGGTAGGCGACCTGCACCAGCAGCACGCATATGATGGCGGTGGCCAGCAGCCGCGGATATGATTTGCGATCGCGTAGCGCGCCGGTAAGCAGTTTCGGCGTCATGATGGCCGAGCAGGTGAGGAAAAGCACGCCGGCTGCCAGTTCGCGCACGCATGCGATCCACAGCGGCGAGGCATGATACGTGCCCATGAGGATTTTGGAGACGGTGGCGTTGACGCCCCACAGCACGCCGCCGCACAGGGTCATTGCGATGCCGATAATCAGGTCCTTCGGCGTGCGCTCGAACGTTTTTTCCGCCACTGCGGCTCCTTCCCCTTCACTGTTCGCTCATCGCACACCGTACACGCCGCATGTGTCTTGCAGTGGCAGCCGCTCACAGACTGTCCGCGGGCGCGCTGAGGAAGTCGAGAATCTTGTTCACATACGGTCCGACCACCGTGTTCGGCATGGAGAAGATCTCGTGCAACGACTTGCCGTACCGTATTTTTTCGATTGATCCGCCGCCTTCGCGCACGCGTTCCACGAAATCGTCCTGCGGACCGTTCAGGACCCAGACGTCACGGCCCGCTTGGAACAGCAGCGTCGGAGTTTCGATCGCACCGCACATGTCCGGTTTGAGTACGGCTCGAGACAATGCCATCGCCTGATGCGCCCATTCGAAGGTGGCCGCGTTGGTCTGGCATGCCACGTCGTCGACGCGCTGCTTGTGGAACCAGCGAACGCGCGCCTCGGACGCGCCCTTATGCTCGTCGAGATCGAGTTCGGGGGAAAAATCAGTGTGACCGAATACGCGCGCTTTGCCGAATCCCAAGCCGCACAACGCGCCTGTAGCGATGCGTGCGATCCATGTCGGCATACCGACGACGGGGGCGATCATGGGTGCGGACAGCACGGCCTTGTCGAACAGGCTCGGATAGTGTTCCATCACGGCCGCGCCGATGCCGCCGCCCATCGAATGGCAGTACAGGTTCAGTGGCTCGCCGCACGCGTATTCGCGGCCCACAGTGTCGGCGAAGGCTGCGAAATCGGCCACGTACCGACGCCAATCGTCGATCCACACCAGGCTGGGATTGCTCACGTCGTGTGCGGAATGACCGTGCCCGCGGTGTTCGAGGATGCATACGGAATAGCCGGCCAGCAGGAAATACCATGCCATCTCGCTGTATTTTCGCGCGAATTCGGTGAATCCGTGCGAAATGACGATCGCACCGCGGAACACGCCCGAAGCGCCGTCCTCACGCAGCGCATCGAATTTGGCCGCGTCGTAACAGCAATAGTGCAACCGGCCGGGTTCGTCCAGTTTGGGCAGCGCGTCGCCGTTCCAGTCAACGGTGGCTGGATCCATCCATCCTTCCGTCATGCAGGCGTCCAGCGCGGGCAGCACCTTGCTTTCCATTTCGGCGTCGTAATTCGCCTCGTCGAGCAGCCTAAGAGTCATGCTTTCATCATACGAATCCCACATGAACAGCCTTCAGAGCCCCACGCTTCGGCTCCACGGATCGAACGCGCCTCCTCACTCGTGGACGCGCTCCCCCGTACAATGTCGGTATGAAAATCATGTCATTGTGTGTGTCATTCGTCATGCTCTGCACCATGCAGCCAGCCGGAACGATGGCCCCTTCCAACGGGAAGGCTGCCATCTTCGTCGACGCGGCGAGAGGAACCGCATCCGCCATCATCGACTGCCCGCCGCCGCTTTACTGGCTGTGTGGAAAGTGAGCCATGCGATGAATCCCACGAAATCCGCAGCTCCCATACCAAAAATCCACCGTGTAGCGCTGGTCGACAACGATCCGCGCGCGTTGGAATCGCTAAGCCTTCTCATCGAAGCGAAGGTCCCCACGGCCTACGTGGTGTGGACGGCCACTTCCGGCGACGAAGCGATCGAACGTTGCCAGAGGAACGACGACAATCTCAACCTGCTTGTATTGGACATGTCCATGGAGGGCTTGCAGGGGCCGGCCATCTGCCATCGGATCCGTCTCATGGACAGGCATCTGCCGATTCTGGGCATCACCAGCTTCTCCATCAACAGCTACCGTGGCAGGCTGATGGAAGCCGGAGCGCAGGGACTGATCGGCAAGGAGGATTCCGATCAGCTGGCGAAGGCCATCGAGCGGCTCTGTGGAGGCAACGTTATGGAGGGATTCGAACCTCCCGCCCTGGCCAACGTGCGCATCAGACGCGAGGAGGAGACCTCACCGCGGCTCACCGTGCGCGAGGAGCAAATCATCTCCCTGTGCGCCGACGGCATGCTGGACAGGGAGATCGCCGAACGACTGGACATCTCCGAAAGCACCGTGCGCAAGCATATGCAGGGCATTCTCAAGAAGCTGAACTGCAAGACGGCACGCCAGGCAGTGGCATTGTGGGTGAGATCGCATGCACGCTGAACCCACAAAACCCAGACCCGTAAGCGCCTTCCGCTCCTGGCACAACCATATGCGTGCCGACCATCCGAAACTCTGGCATCCGATCCGCATAACCATCGTGGTCATCACCGTATGGTGGATCCTGTTCTGCCTGGTGCTCGCCCCGACCGACAATCCCGCGGCGATCGTCTGGACCATCATCGAAATCGCGGTGCTGCTGCTGTCCCCGTTCTTTCCGAAATCGATGTCGCTGCTGTTTCTGATCATGAGCCAGTCGGGACCTTGGCTCATACCCGGAGCCGACGTCAACTCGCTGCCGGGAATCCTTTACACGTTCGGCATGCTCGCCTACGAAACCAACAACCTTGTGGCGCTGCTGCTGCTCGCTTATTCCATAGGCGACCAGCTGTTCCGTCAACTGGTCCTTGGCACGAGCCGCAGCAATCCCGTGGCCATCATCGCCATGGTCAGCCTGGTACTGATGCTCGGATGCGGTTTGCGATGGAACCAGGCCGTAGCCGGCAGCCGCGCCGAGGCGGAGCAGGCGAAAGCGCGATTACGGGAGATGGAAAGCCGCAGTCACATCGCGGAAGCCATACACGACGGCGTGACGGGAGATCTGTCCGCCGCGGCTTTCGTCGCGCAACGTCGCATCGATGCATTGTCCGGCGGAGACGATGGCGATGGCAGCGCCTCGACGGATGGTGACGACGGCAAGAACGCGGACGAAAGACGCGATGAGCTCGACAAATGGACGCAGGTCAACGATTACATCCTGTCCGCCCTGACCAACGTGCATCGCGTCATCGACGAACTGGATATGGACGTCACCGTCCTTGAGGAGGATGCGGACGGCAAGGCCTTCTCCGACCTGCTCAAAGCCACGATAGCCGGCGGCGACCGGCGTCTACGCGCGCTCGGCTTCGACATCACCTCGATCCTCCATGTGGCGGGCGGTGCGCCAAGCGCCTCCCCGAGCCTGGCCGGAATCGCCAATGATCTGCTTCGCGAGACCTACGCCAACATCGCGCGTCACGCCCAGTCCGGCAGCAAAGCCGACCTGTCGGTGATGCTCAAGCCGAACGCCGTCGAAATCACGCAGATCAACCAGACGAGGACCACCGAAACGGATCGCACGCAGCCGGGAGGCCACGGCCTCGCGTATTTCAGCAAACAGCTCGAATCGCATGGCGGCAAACTCGAGACAACGCTGCGCGACGGCGAATGGACGCTGTTCGCCTATCTGCCGATTCCGGTGCCCGAAACCCTGCCACCCCTTGCCGGACACCCCGAATCGTGACTGGCTCCGACGGTCGCGAGAAACGAAAGGGTACTACAAAAGGTGCTACACAGATGTGGTACACCCTTACTTGCAGGGGTGTTCACGCCATCCTATCTTCCCTATTGAGAAGGGTTACGCGTCTCCCTGTGACCCGACGGATACTTGGCAGTCCGTCGAATCGCAGGGGGACGCGTTCTTTTTTTTCTTCGGTTGTATCGGAACATCAGTTCCGCCGGAACACCGTCAGACCAGCGCGTCGGCGAGGAAATCGCGTTGCAACAGCAACAGGTTGCGCGCCACCGTCTCGTCGTTGGTCATGTGCGTGATGCCGTTGAGCGGCAGGAACGTGTGCTTGCGTCCCGCGGCCATCAACGCCTGGCTCAAGCGCAGACTGTTGGCGATCGTCACGTTGTCGTCGGCGAAACCATGGATAAGCATGAGCGGACGGCTGAGCTTCGGCGCGTCCGCGATGATGCTGTTGCGCTCGTATGTGGTCGGATCGAGTCCCAGATACCGCTCAGTGTAATGCGTGTCGTACAGCGTCCAGTCGGTCGGCGGGGCGCCGGCGCAGGCCGCGGCGAATGCGTCGGGCGCGTCCAGCACGGCGAGCGCGGATAGGAAGCCGCCGTACGACCAGCCGATCATCGCCACCTTGTCCAGGTCGGGTTTCGGCATGGAGACACCGGTTTCGGCGGCGAGCGAGGCGATCGCGTCCGGCAGCGCATGCACGGCGTCGACTTGGTCCTCAAGCGTCACGGCTTTCATGTTTTCGTAGATCGCGCGATCCCACTTCGGTCCGCGGCCGGTGGTGCCGCGACCGTCGGCGGTGACCACGATGTAGCCTTGGTCGGCCCACCACTGCGCGTCCCAGTAGAACGACTGGCTTTCCACGACCTGCTGGGAACCGGGGCCGCCGTAAGGCTTCATGAGGACCGGCAACTGGTCGGCATGCGCGTATGCGCTGTCCGCCGACGGCAGGATGACCGCCGCGTACAGGGCGCGTTCGCCGAGGCGGACGAATCGCACGTTCGGCATGAAACCGGGGGTTTCGGCGTGGTTTTCGATCGGCGAAACCACCATCGACATCATGTCGGCGGCGTCGACGCCATCACCATCACCGTCCGTCGTGCGCACGTTCATGCAATGCTGCATCTGCATCGCGGCATCGTCCATGCCACGGCCAGTCACCACGCAACCGTCGCCGGCGCGGCTCATCGTCCACTGTCCGGGAACGTAGGTGAGCGGCTCCCAGTCGCCGTCGTAACGGATCGAGACCACGTCGAAGCTGCGGGCGTCGTGATCGTCCGCGTTGGACTGCCACAGGAACGGCAGATCGGCGGCCGGCAGCAGTTCCGGCGTGCGCTGCACCACGCACAGCACGTCGTTGTCGGTCACGTCGAGCACTTCGCGCACCTGCAGGCCCTTGGGTGTGAATGGCGTGCCGTCCACGGTCAGACGGTTCGTGTCGGCGTCCATGTCGTTCATCGCGCACACGAGACGGCCGTCAGGCGTGTATGCGGGGGTGCCGGCGATCAGGTCGAGCCAGCAGTCGTTGCTATGTTCCTCAAGCACGCGCGTGGTGCCGGGTTCTTCGCCGGGCGCGTATTCGGGGATGGCGATGGAGAAGGTCTCCACTTCGCTGCCGTCCTCGTCGGTGAAGCCGTTTTCCGGCGCGCTCATGGTCACGATAGGCTCGCCCATGTGGACGGCGAGCACCTGGTCGTGCTGCTGAAGCCGGTCCTGCACAAGTAGCAGCGGCTCGTGGCCTTCGGTCCAGCTGACGGCGGCCAGGTATTCGTACGATTCGCGGTCCCATTCCACGTTGTGTGCGATGCCGCCGTAGTAGCAGCCGTCCGTATCGTAGCCGAGTTCCAGCAGCGTCAGATGCACGTCGGCGTTGGCCGTCATCGCCTGCGGATAGCGGCGGGCCTGCGCGGGTTTCGTCGGATCGGCCGGGTCGGCGATGTACCAGGTCTGTTCGTGGGATGCGTCGAAGGTTTCGAGGAGCACATACTTGGAATCAGGCGACCACCAGAAGCCGTCGTAACGGTCCATTTCCTCACCTGCGGCGAATTCGGCGAGACCGATTTTCCATTCGCCTGCTTGCGATTCGGCCGCGTCGCTTTGCGCGTCATCTTGCGTGCCGTCCTGCGTATCGGCAACGTCGTCAGCGTCGTCTTGCGGAACGGACGCGACGATGGACACCGCATCGCCCGCGTCTTCGCCTGCGTCCGTCGTGTCCGACACGTCCGCAAGATCGACGTCCACCAAATACGTGCCGGTCGTATACATGATGTGTCGTCCGTCGGGGCTGATGCGCGGGTTCAGCACCGGCTTGAATTCCGGTTCGTCGATGGCGATGCCGCGCGTCACGCCGGCCGCGATATCCGTCAGGAACAGCTGGCCGTTGATGGTGAACGCCACGCGGTTGCCGGCCGCATCGACCGAATAGCCGACGATGCCGGAACCACCTTCACGCGCACGTTCGCGGCGCGCCTTTTCCTCAGCCGGCACATCCTCGGCGTCGGCGTCAGCCAGCAGCGTACGCGGATCGGCAAGCAGAATCTCGTCGGTATCGCCATCGCTGCCGATCACGCTCATCCACAGGAAGGTGACGGTGTCCTCCGGACCGTCCGAACGCAGGAACAGCGCACGCGAACCGTCGCCGATCGCGCGGGCGGAACGTGGCGCGCCGCAGGTGAATCGCAAGGTACGGGCCTTCAGCCCAGGAAACTCATCAATCGCATCATTCATACCTTCCAATCTACCGACCGTCACGCACCACTCGCCGCCAATAGCCCGGACGCAACCCCCTTCACATGAAATTTTTGCAAGCAAGTAGCCTTCGAATTGGCGCTCGGCAGGCTACAGCGTAGGATAGTCAAGGACAGAAAGGGACAAGTATGAGTGTTCTCGACCGATTTGAGAAGAGCGTGGAAGGCGCCGTCAACGGGGTTTTCGCGAAGTTCGGGTCTAAAGACCTGAAGCCCGTCGACCTTTCCAGCGCTCTGGAACGCGAGATCGACAAAGAAGCCATGCCCGTCACGCGCGATCGCACCGTAGCCCCGAACGAGTACCGTTTCAAGCTCAGCACTCCGGATTTCAACAACATCGTCGAGTGGGGCGCCGAAACGCTCGCCAATGAACTTGCCGACAACCTCACCCAGTATGCGAAGAGCCAGAACTACGCGTTCGTCGGCCCGGTCGTGGTGATCTTCGAAGAGGATCTTGAACTTTCCAAGGGCGATTACCGGCTTTCCAGCGAATCCGTGCAGGGCAACACCGTGCCGGTCACGACCGACGCGCAGACCGAGGATTGCCCGATGCTGGAGATCGGCGAGCACCAGTATCTGCTCACCGAGGAAAAGACCATCATCGGCCGTGGTTCCGATTGCGACATCGTCATCGACGACCCCGGCATCTCCCGTCGTCACATGGAGATCGACGTCACCGACAACGGCAACACCGTCATCGCCCGCGACCTGATCTCCACCAACGGCATGTACGTCGAAGGCCATCATGTTGAGGCGGCAACGCTGCTCGACGGCAACACGATCACCATCGGCCGAACCCGCATCCTGTACTGGGCCTCCTCGCAGGAGCAGGAGTAATCAGCCCCAACCTGGAGAGCCGCCTTTTATGCTCACTGAATTAACGTTTGCGATCCTCAAGTACGGGTTTCTCGTACTGCTCTGGATCTTCGTGGCCTGTACGGTACGTTCGCTGTACAGGGATATCGAAACGCTCAGCCCGCGCAAGTCGCGGGCTCATCGTCGTAAGGAGCGTGCCGCGCGCAAGGCCGTCGAATCGCCTGCGCCCGTAGCCGCCGCAGCCCCTTCGGCAAGCGCCGCAACCAATGCCAAACCAACCCTGCTGGTCATTATCGATGGCCCCCTTGCCGGCAGTTCCGTCCCTCTGGCCGGCAACACCATCACACTTGGCCGTTCCGCTTCGAACACCGTGGTACTGGATGATGAATTCGTTTCCTCCCACCATGCGCGCGTCTACACCGATCCCGCCACCGGCCGTTGGGCCATCGAGGATCTGGGATCCACCAACGGCACCGTCGTCAATCATCAGCGTCTGAACGCGCCGATGATTCTTGGCGCGCGCGTGCCTGTGCGCATCGGTGCGACCACCTTCGAATTGAGGTGACGTTTTTGCCGACTTCCACCGCTTCGCAACAATTGTTCATGTATTCCACCGTCGTCTCCGACGTGGGCACCGTGCGTTCCAACAACCAGGATTCCGCGTTCGCCGGCGAGCATCTCATCGCCATCTGCGACGGCATGGGCGGGCATGCCGGCGGCGACACCGCCTCCACCATCGCCATCCGGTCGCTGGCGCACATCGAACAGGACAATGTTGACGGCGACGTGCAGGTCGTCTCCCATATGATGGCGACTTCCGTCATGGCCGCGCACGACGCGATCGTCGGCAAAGCCAAGCGTGAGCGTCGTCTTGCCGGCATGGGCACCACCGTCACGTCCGTGGCGCTGGTCGCCGGCTGCTGGGTATTGGCGCATATCGGCGATTCCCGCGCGTATCTGCTGCACGACGGCCATCTGGTCCGCATGACCAGCGACCACAGCTACGTGCAGCATCTCATCGACACCGGCCGTATCAGCGAGGCCGAGGCGCGCAACCATCCGCAACGCAATGTGGTGATGCGCGTGCTGGGCGATTTCGACATCGATTCGCGCCCTGACATCGCCATCCGCAAGGCGCATCCGGGCGACCGTTGGCTGCTGTGCTCCGACGGCCTGTGCGGCGTGCTGGAAGATTCCACGCTTGAAGAAGTGCTGTCCACCTGCGCCGATCAGGAGGAGTGCGCGCAGCGGCTTGTATCGATGGCGTTGCGTGCGGGCAGCACCGACAACGTCACCGCGGTGATCGCCGACGCGACGCTCGCGCTCGACGCGGACGCGTTCGATCTGCCGCATCAGACGCCGCTGGTCGGCGGCGCGGCCAGCGCAAGCTTGGAAACCATCGCGGACATCGTCAACGAACCGGTCGCTTCCGCCCCGCCTCTGCTCGAAGGCAAACAGTCGCCGGCGGCGCGTGCCGCGGCCCTGCGCAGCGGCAAGGGTCCCAACGAGGAGCCGAAACAGCCGGAACAGCGCGTCGCTCAGCCGTCGTCGGTCCGCGAAGACAATGGCGACCGTGTCAATACCGATACCGGGGAAATTCCGATTGTGCAGAAGCGCAACGGGCGTATTTCCGCCGATCCGAACGATCCGGAAGTCGCCAAGGCGATTCGCAACGAACATATCGAGGAACGTAAGACGAAACGGTCGCGCAAATTCCGCAACCGCATCATCACCATACTCATCATCATTCTGGTGCTGCTTGGCGTTGCCGGCGTGGGCGTGGGCACCTACCGTTGGAGCCAAACCAAGTACTACATCGGCGACAACAACGGCAAAGTGGCGATTTTCCAAGGCGTGCCGACGAGCATCTTCGGTGCCAAACTGTCACATGCCGTCACCGACACCAATATGAAGACCAGCGATCTGCCGCCAAGCTGGCGCGAACAGCTTGACCAGGGCATCTCCTTCGACACGTACGGCGAAGCGAAAAGCCATACCCGTCTGATTAAAAAGCAGCTGAACGATGCGAAGCGCAAGCAAGAGGCGAGGCAGCAGGAGAAGGCCGAAGCCGAGCAGAAGTCGAAGGACGAAGCAGCCGCCAAGCAGAAGCAGCAGGACGAAGCGGCGAAAAAGGCCGCCGATCAGGCCGCGCAGACCAACAAGTCGGGCGGTGACAAGTCATGATCGCAACACGCTTGAGACAGCTTGGCATGCTGCTGTTCAGCATGCTGCTGTGCGCGGTGGCGTTCTTCCAGATGTTTGAACGCACCACGAACGGCTTCCCGCAAAACTATGTGTGGATGCTCGCGTTCGTAAGCGCGCTGTTCCTGACCGCCTGGGGTCTGCTGCTGCGATTCCAGCCGCACGCCGACCAATCGGTCATGTGCTGCGTGCTGGTATTGACGGGCATCGGCGTCACGATGATCGCACGCCTCGACCAAGACACCAAAACCACAGTGGCGTTCCGACAGTTGCTTTGGTTGGCGATCGCACTGGTGTTTGCCAACCTGCTGGTGGTGTTCATGAGGGATTACCGCGTATTGCGGCGATTCTCGTACGTCAGCATGGTGATCGGCATCGTGCTGTTGCTGTCGCCAATGCTGCCGGTGGTCGGTTCCGAACAGTACGGCGCGCGCATCTGGGTGAAGATTCCCGGCTTGGGATCGTTCCAGCCGAGCGAATTCGCCAAACTGTTCCTGGCGTTCTTCTTCGCTTCGTATCTGTTCGACCATCGCGACCAGCTTGCCGTCGGCGGAAAGAAGATTCTCGGCATCCAACTGCCACGCATCAAGGATATGGGACCGATCATCGTGGTGTGGATCGTCTCCATGGGCGTTCTGGTCCTGCAGCATGATCTGGGCACGTCACTGATGTTCTTCGCCATGTTCGTGTCCATGCTGTACGTGGCCACCGGGCGTAAAAGCTGGATCGTCATCGGATTCATCGCCTTCGCCGCCGGCGCGGTGGCGGCGGCAAGCATCTTCAGCCACGTCGGCTCGCGTGTGGACGCCTGGCTCCACCCGTTCTCCGCGGCTCAATACAACAAGGAATACGGCGGCTCATACCAGCTCGTCACCGGCATTTTCGGCTTGGCTTCCGGCGGTCTGATGGGCACCGGCCTCGGTCAGGGCCACCCGTCGATCACCCCGATCGCAAATTCCGACTACATTTACGCGGCATTGGGCGAGGAGCTGGGATTGACCGGCCTGATGGCCATTCTCATGCTGTATCTGCTGATTATCGCAGCCGGCATGATCACCGCGATGAAAATCAAGGACGGCTTCGGCAAGCTGCTTGCGTCCGGCTTGGTGTTCACCATGGCCTTCCAGGTGTTCACCGTGGTCGGCGGTATCACGCTGGTCATTCCGCTGACCGGTCTGACGCTTCCCTACATGGCGGCCGGCGGTTCGTCGCTGATCGCAAACTACATGCTGGCCGCGCTGCTGATCGTCATCTCCAATTCCGCGAACAGGCCGGAATCCGAGATCGACAGCGACACATTCCAGCAGGAAGCCGTCAGGGTGTTGCGCGAACGCGAGCGGAACCGTCGTACCGAAATCGCCGGCAATACGCGTTCGGGTGCGGCAAAGGCTTCGGCCATCCCGGCCGTGCGGGCAAGCCATGCGGGCGCAGCCGGACAAGCAGGTCATGCCGTGCCCGCCAATCAAACCAGCCAAGCCGGCCAGACCGATCAATCCAATCCGACGATTCCGATAACCGGAGTCCTGCCGACGATCGACCAGCAAGGAGCATCGCATGAATAAGTCGCTCCGCCAGCTGTTCACCATCGTGGTGGCCTTGTTCGTCATTCTGGGCATGTCCACCACCATCATCATGGCCATCCGAGCCAACCAGCTCACCAACGACGCACGTAACGTCCGCGCGCTGTACCACGAATACGGCGCACCGCGCGGGTCCATTCTCGCCGCGGACGGATCGGTCATCGCAAAATCCGATCCTTCCAACGATTCGTTCTCGTACCAGCGTTCCTATTCCGCCGGCGAACTGTATGCGCCGGTCACCGGATTCTTCTCCATCAGCCAGCGTGGCTGGAGCGGCGTCGAAGCGTCCCGCAGCTCGCTGCTGTCGGGCCAGTCGGAGCAGCTGCTCTGGCAGCGGTTCAAGTCGCTGTTCACCGGGCAGGAGAACAAGGGCGCCAATATCGAAACGTCCATCGATCCGAAGATTCAGCAGGCCGCATACAACAGCCTCGGCAGCACGGATGGCGCCGCAGTGGCCATCGAGCCGAAAACCGGCCGTATCCTCGCCATGGTCAGCACGCCCAGCTACGACCCGAACCAGCTGGCCAGCCATGACATGAGCCAGGCGAACAGCAACTACGGCGTGCTGTCCCAGGACGCCACCAATCCGATGCTCAACCGAGCCACTTCGCAGCTGTATCCTCCGGGGTCCACGTTCAAAACGGTGGTGGCCGCCGCGGCTTTGGAAACCGGCCAATACCAGCCGGATACGCAGATTCCGGCAGGAGCAAGCTACACGCTTCCCGGCACCGTCACGCAACTGACCAACGCCGTACCGCAGGCCGACGGCGCTGACGGCAAGATCTCCATGGAGGACGCGCTGGCATATTCGTCGAACACCGCGTTCGCCCAGTTGGGCGTGTCGTTGGGCGACAACGCCGTCTCGTCCATGGCCAAGAAACTTGGTTTTGACAGCCCGATCACCGTGGACGGTTCCGATTACACCGGAACCCCGTGGGTGTCGGTCACGTCGAAGTTCCCCACCGACATCAACGACGACAAGCTCGCATTGGCGTCTATCGGCCAGGGAGACACCGTGGTGACACCGTTGCAGAATGCTATGGTGGCCGCCGCCATAGCCAATGATGGCAAGCTTATGCAGCCCACGCTGGTCGACCGCGTGCGTTCCGCCGACTTGTCGGTCATTTCGCAGACCAAGCCCACGGTCATGTCCCATGCGTTCAGTGCGGATACGGCCAACAAGCTCACCCAGATGATGGAGGCCGTGGTCACCAAGGAGAACACGAATCTGGCCATCAACGGCGTGCAGGTGGCCGTCAAGACGGGTACCGCGCAGATTGGAAACGGCAATACGTCCATCGACGGCTGGGTGATCGGATTCGCGCCGGCGGACGATCCGAAGATCGCGGTGGCGGTCGTGGTGCATAACGTGGACCTGTACGGCTCGTTCGCGGCAGGACCGATTATGAAAGCAATGATGCAGGAGGCGCTGGCAGAATGAAACTGGTTGAAGGACAGCTCATCCACCGACGCTACAGGTTGGATTCCCGCCTGGCCCAAGGTGGTATGGGTGAAGTGTGGAAAGGCTATGACATCCAACTTGGACGTCCGGTGGCCATCAAGGCGCTACGTGGCGATTTGGGCGTCACCCAGGAGGCCAAACTGCTTCGTCTGCGCGCGGAAGCCCATAATTCCGCCAATCTTGCGCATCCGAACATCGCTGCGCTGTTCGAATATTACGAGCATGACGGCATCGGATTCCTCATCATGGAATACGTGCCGAGCAAGTCGCTTGCAGACCTGTACCACGAGCAGAACGGCCCGATGGACCCGATCAAGCTGCTGCCGATTCTCATTCAGACCGCACGCGGCCTGTTCGTCGCGCATTCCCATGGCGTGATCCACCGTGACGTGAAGCCGGCGAACATCATGGTGTCCGATTCCGGCGAGGTGAAGATCACCGACTTCGGCGTCTCCTACTCCACCAACCAGGAGCAGATCACGCAGGACGGCATGGTCGTGGGCACCGCGCAGTACATTTCCCCGGAGCAGGCGCAGGGCAAGCATGCCACGCCGCAATCCGATATCTATTCGCTTGGCGTCGTCGCCTATGAGGGCCTGTGCGGACACCGTCCGTTCACGGGCGCCACACCGGTCGACATCGCCGCAGCACATGTCAATAATCCGGTTCCGCCGCTGCCCGACACCGTCGATGTGCAGTTGCGTGAATTCGTCATGTCGATGTTGGCCAAGGACCCGCTGGACCGTCCGAAGGACGCGCTGGTGGTGTCACGCACCCTGTCCCGCATCGAACGCCGTCTGCTCGACCAGCAGACGCAGCTGGCCGACACGATGGTCGTCTCTTCGGGAGGAAGGCTTCCCCGACGTGTGGTCAGCAAACCCCATATCTCCGTGAGCAATGATTGGAAGGAACAGGGATGAACATCAACATGCCTACCTCTCTGGCCGGGGGCCGTTATCAGCTCGGCCAACTCGTCGGCCGTGGCGGCATGGCCGAAGTGCATGTGGCGACCGACACGCGTCTGGGGCGTACCGTCGCCGTCAAGATCATGCGCGCCGATTTCGCCACTGACAGCATCTTCCTTGAGCGTTTCCGCCGTGAAGCCCATTCCGTCGCGCAGATGAACAACCCGAACATCGTGAACATCTACGATTCGGGCGAGGAAACCGTCACCACGGAAACCGGCGAGATCGAGCATCTGCCGTATCTGGTGATGGAGTACGTCAAGGGTCAGACCCTGCGTGACATCCTCAAGGTGAATGGCGCGCTGAGCCAGCGCGACGCCGAGCAGGTGATGATGGGCGTGCTCAACGCGCTCGAATACTCGCACCGCATGGGCATCATCCACCGCGACATCAAGCCCGGCAACATCATGATTTCCGAGCAGGGCGTGGTCAAGGTCATGGACTTCGGCATCGCCCGCGCGATCGACGATTCCGCGGCCACGATGACGCAGTCGCAGGGCGTCGTCGGCACCGCGCAATACCTGTCTCCGGAGCAGGCGCGCGGCGAAAGCGTCGACATGCGTTCCGACCTGTATTCCGCCGGCTGCGTGCTGTACGAAATGCTCACCGGCCGGCCACCGTTCACCGGCGATTCGGCGGTGGCGATCGCCTACCAGCATGTGTCGGAAGTCGCCACTCCCCCAAGCACGATCGTGCCGGGCCTGCCGAAGATGTGGGATTCGATCTGCGCGAAGGCGATGGCCAAGGATCGGCAGAACCGTTACGCCACCGCTTCCGAGTTCAAGAACGATCTGCTGACGTTCATGAACGGCGGTGTGCCGATGGCTGCCGCGTTCAACCCGTTGACCGACCTGACCAACATGAAGGCCCGCAAGCAGGCCGAAATGGATGCCGCCACCGTGCCCATGGCGCCGGCGACGGATGCGCCGACGCAGGCGTTCAATCCGGTCACCGGCCAGTTCGAGGCCGTGCCGAATCCGAATGGCGGAGTCGAAACGAAGACCCGTGCGGAACAGCGTGCCAAGGCCGCGCAGGAGCGTAAGAAGAAGCAGATCATCATCGCTTCCGTGGTCGGCAGCATCGTTGTTTTGCTGGCCGTCATCGGTATTTTCTTCGCGTTGAACGGGCATAAGAACACTGCGGATCTGGTGTCCGTGCCGGACTTCACCGACACGTCGAACATTTCCCAGGCGCGTGTGGAAGAACAGCTTAAGGCCCTTGGTCTGAAGCTTGACGCCCGTGACGATTCCACGTCCAGCCAACCGAAGGGCACCATCACCAAGCAGAACCCGAAGGGCGGTAAGAAGGTGGCGAAGGGCTCCACCGTCTCCATATGGTTCTCCACCGGCCCGCAGGCGGTCAGCGTGCCTGACGTGTCCGGCAAGACGCAGGAGGAAGCGAAGGGCATTCTTGAGGCGGCAGGCTTCAAGATCGGCAATGTCATGACCGTGGACAGTGCCTCCATCGAGAAAGACAAGGTGGTGAACACCAATCCGGCCGCGAATTCGAAGCAGACCAAGGGCACCATCATCACGCTGTACATTTCGTCCGGCATGACCAAGATTCCGGATGGTCTGGTAGGCCAGGCCAAGGATTCGGTCATCGCGCAGCTCAAGCAGGCTGGTCTGACGCAGATCACCATCGAAAGCGAGTATTCCGATTCGGTGCAGTCCGGTGCAGTCACCCGCATCGATCCGGGTTCCGGCAGCACCGTCGAAATGGGCACCGCGGTGACCATTTGGGTGTCCACCGGCAAGCAGCAGGTGAGCGTGCCGTTTGTTACCAACTCCACACTTGCCGAAGCAAAGAGCATTTTGGAGACCGCCGGATTCCAGGTAAGTGTCAACGGGCCACAGGATGATGACGCGACCGTCGTGTCGATGTCGCCGAATGGCGGCAGCCAGGCCGACAGCGGATCGACCATCACGCTGACCACCAAGAAATCGTCCAGCGACACGAACAACACCGACACGAACAACAACGGCAACACCAACAACCAGCAAGGCAACTAATAATTCAGGGGAGGAAGCGGCTCGACGCCCCCCTTCTTTCCCTCAAAAACCAAAAGCAGCCAAAGGCAGCACAAAAAGCCAAAGGAGCTTTGCTTCCCGCAGGTCCTGTTCACGACCGTAAGCTTGGCCGAACGGCCTTGAGTGTGTCGTGAACAGGAC
>ENA-OPBO01000726-OPBO01000726.1-human-gut-metagenome-genome-assembly--contig:-NODE-726-length-26834-cov-4.238508_pt1 | contig 26834 bp, 29 predicted proteins | sample MGYA00241071_ERZ501458 | MGnify/ENA primary metagenome ERZ501458 (study PRJEB25962, sample SAMEA2042509) | human gut metagenome | biome: human gut; feature: human-associated habitat; material: faeces... | reverse complement strand
CTCTGTATCCTGTTCCTTCCGGTGTAAGTTCCACTGCCGTAATGGTTTCTCCGAAAGTGGAAGCCCAGGCGTCAAAGTGCTGCAACCCATTTTTCACAAGCGTGTTGTACTGCAAATATCGCTGTATCGTATAGAGTTCCACCATACTGTTTGAGATAGGTGTACCCGTTGCGAATACGGTTCCTCGCCCTCCGGTAATCTCGTCAAGGTAACGACACTTCATAAAGAGGTCGGAAGATTTCTGTGCTTCCGTCTGTGAGATACCGCCCACATTACGCATTTTTGTATAAAGATAAAGGTTCTTGTAATAATGGCTTTCATCAATAAAAAGCCTGTCTACACCAAGTTCCTCAAAGGTTACAACATCATCTTTTTTCGTCTGGTCATTGAGTTTATCAAGTTTCTGCTTGATAGATTTCTTTGACTTTTCAAGCTGCTTTATGGAGAAGTTTTCCCCTCGGTTTCGCTTGAGTTCTGCAATTCCTCCGGTTATCTCCTCAAGCTGCTGTTCTAAGATTGCCCTCTGTCTTTCAATGGACATCGGGATTTTCTCAAACTGTGAATGTCCGATGATAACTGCGTCATAATCTCCGGTTGCAATCCTGCCGCAGAACTTTTTACGATTCTTGGTTTCAAAATCTTTCTTTGTTGCGACAAGGATATTCGCCGCCGGATAGAGCTGCAAATACTCAGCCGCCCATTGTTCGGTCAAGTGATTTGGTACAACAAACAGTGACTTATTACAAAGTCCAAGCCTTTTCGACTCCTGTGCTGCCGCTACCATTTCAAAAGTTTTTCCTGCTCCGACTGCGTGTGCAAGAAGTGTATTTCCTCCGTAAAGGATATGGGCAACCGCATTTTTCTGATGTTCCCTGAGTTCAATTTCAGGGTTCATACCATTGAAGATGATATGACTTCCATCATACTCACGAGGTCTGACGCTATTGAATTTCTCATTGTAGGATTTGCAAAGCCTTTCCCTTCGTTCAGGGTCAGACCATATCCAGTCCTGAAATTCCTGCTTAATCATTTCCTGCTTCGACTGAGCAATCGCTGTTTCCTTTTTATTCAGGACAGCCTTTTTCTTTCCCTCATCATCTTCGATATAATCAAAGATACGCACATCTTTTAAATTCAGCGTTTCCTCAATAATCTTATAGGCATTGATGCGGGAAGTTCCGTAAGTGTTATATGCCCTTACATTTCCTTTGTCGTAAGATTTGCCCTCCATATTCCACTCACTCGTAAATGGAGAGAAGTGAACTTTGATATTCCACTGTGCATAGCGTGGCGTATCGAGAAACTCAAACATAAACTGTTGGAATATGTCCGGCGGCAGCCAAGTTGCACCAAGTCGCACGGAAATTTCACTTGCAGTCAGGTCTTTCGGCTGCACCTTTTGAAGTGCTTCCACATTGACCTTATAATCTTCCGGATAGAGTTCTGCCGAGTTCTTTGCAATTCTCAGCTTCTCCCTGACATTACCCGAAAGGTATTCATCAGCCATCAGATACTTCGGTTCGTAAGAATTTCCATACTCATAAAGCGGGTTTAAGAAGATAACACCCTTTAAGTCCTCAAAGATTTCATTCTCCGATTTACCGGAAAGCTCCATCATATAGTCCATATCAATCGTGGCTTTTTCTCCAAGAGATACCGCCAACGCTTCGCTTGCCGTATCAACAGAAGTAACCGGAGTATGCGGCTTAATTGTCCTCTTAGAAAACATATCAGCCTTACGCTCCAGTTCTCCGTCCTCTCCGATTATCTCCAATGCGGAAAGCAAAGAGAATGAACTGTCCTGCGAAAAAGCAGAGGTATTTGCACGGCTGTTAATGAGCCCGTACTTACCTGAAAAGGTATCATAAAGTCTGTTTAATCGCTCCTGCTCCGCTTTGATTTCGCTGTCAGGGTAATCTTCTGTCTGCAATTCAATCAGCGTTCTGACGGAATTTCTAATAGCAATCATACCCTTAATTCGGTTCTCTGCGGTTGCCGACACTTCCACCGGAGTCATACGGGAATTTTCACGATAATAGATTTTATCGTCCACCACCGTATAGGAAAAGTTTCTCACTGTCGGGTCTGCCGGAATAGAATTATCTTCCTCCTCCAGTTCTTCCTCAGTTTCATATTCCGTGATTTCTCCGTGAATGTTTGCTACTGCTTCATCAAGCTGTGCTGCAAGGTCTGCATTTTCATACGGCACACAAGTTGCTTCCATACCGAAACGCCCCGATACCATTTTCATTTCTCCAAGTATCATTTCAGGGTGCTGCACAAAATAAGAGTTCATCTTAATTCCGTTCTCATCGGTATCAAGATGAACCCAATCCGGCTCAATATCTATCAGTCTGTCACGCTTTTGCAGGATAAGAATATCCGAAACGACTTCCGTTCCTGCATTACCCTTAAAGGTATTATTCGGCAATCGGATTGCTCCAAGAAGCTCTGCTCTCTGTGCAATATACTTTCGTACTGCTAAAGTTTCCTTGTCCATTGTGCCTTTGCTCGTTACAAGAGCCATCACACCGCCGGGTCTTAACTTATCAAGGGACTTTGCAAAAAAGTAATCGTGTATCAGGAACTTATGCTTGTCATACTTTTTATCCGATACCTTAAAATCTCCAAAAGGTACATTTCCAACCACTCCATCAAAGAAGCTGTCCGGCAGATTGGTTTCTTCAAATCCCTGTGCCGCAATGGTTGTTTTCTGGTAAAGCTGCTGTGCAATGCCTGCGGAAATCGTATCAAGTTCCACACCGTAATCCAGAGAGATGTATCAGATGGGATTCGGGCAGATGCTAAGAATGTGACATTAAATAATTTGTATGAGCTGTGGAGAGGACTGAAAAGAAATCTAAAAGGGAATACTTTTTCAAATTATTGCTATATGTATGAACAGTTTGTAGCTGATAATATTGGAATGCTTCCTGTAACAAGGCTAAAACGTTCTGATATAAAGGAATTTTACAATATGCTTGCAGACACAAGGGGCCTAAAGATATCTACTATTGATAATATTCATACAGTACTGCATCAGGTTTTGCAGCTTGCAGTCGAAGACAACTACATACGTCAGAATATTTCAGATAACCTTTTAAAAGAACTGAAAAGCTCTCATCATTATGAGGATACCCACAGAAGAGCATTGACAATATCGGAACAGGAACTTTTTCTGGATTTTTTGTCAGATGAAAGCTCACAGTATTATCATTGGTTTCCGATTTTTACAGTAATGGTAGGAACAGGAATGCGTGTCGGTGAAGTGACTGGATTACGGTGGGAAGATATTGATCTGAATGCTGGAATGATAGATGTAAATCATACATTGGCATATTATAAGCACAGAGATGAAAATGGCTGCTATTTCAGTATTCAATCACCGAAAACCAGAGCAGGTAAACGTCAGATTCCAATGACAGAAGATGTAAAAAATGCTTTTCTATTGGAAAAAGAGATGCAAGAGTTAGGTGGAATACATAATAATGTTACTGTGGACGGGTACCAGAACTTCATTTTTATAAATCGTTTTGGCGGTGTACAGCACCAGGGCAGTTTAAATAAAGCGTTACGGCGTATTATAAGAGACTGTAATGACAAACAGCTCCTGAAAGAAAAAAATAATCCCGTGTTACTTCCAAATTTCTCCTGCCACTCACTCAGACATACGTTTACAACACGCTTGGTAGAAGCAGGAGTAAATATTAAAGTGATTCAGAACCTGTGTGGTCATAGCAGAAGTGATGTGATACTTGATATATATATATATATACGACAGTAACAAAAGAATTAAAACAGGCAGAGTTTGATGATTTCCAGAAAAAACTGAAAGAAAAGAAGCAGGAATGGAAAAACAGACAGGAAGAGGATGCATGATTCTCTTCCTGTTTTGTCGAAAAAATCTTATTGCATAAGCAGTGGTAGTAAGATTATAATAAATGTAAAAGAAGCAAAAGATAAGCTATGGAGCTATAGATTATAACAAGTGAATGAAACATTGGATAATTTGAAAGGAGGAATTGTCGATGGGAGCAACAGCAACAGTGAGAAAATCAGATTTTATAGATGCAATGGAAGAGAACCAGAAGGATGTCCGTAAGATGGTAATGGACAGTTACCATGATATTGAAAAAGGAAAAGGAAGAGATTACAAAGAGTTTTTTGCAGAATTAGAAAGCAGGTACAGGAATGCAAATGTATAAAGTTATGATGCTTCCTATGGCAGAGGAAGATATCATGAATAATACGGATTATATTGCGTTCGAAAAAAAAGCACCTGAAACAGCGTTAGAATTGGCAATGGGTTTTCGTAACACCATTGCCAAACTTGAGTTTATGCCTAAACAGCATGAATTGGATGAGGATGAAGAATTAGCAGTGCGAGAAATCCGGAAGTGCTATTATAAAAACTATAAGATATATTTCTTTATAGATGAAAGAGTTAGAACAGTATACGTGCTGAGAGTCTTACATATGCTGGTGAATGCAAAACCATTGTTACTGAATATGAGGTTCTGATTTTTGTACCAATCATGTACCAATTTTGTACCAATCTGTAAAAAATATCGTGGAGATATAAAGATTTGCATAGCCCAGACAAATCTTAAAAGTACAGAAAAACAGGTCTTTGTAGGATATAGCAGTTCCGAAGAGCAAGAAGCTCCTTCAGTTCACACTGGATGACGGAACAGGTACAGACCGCACGATCTTAAGCGGAATCCACTCTTACTATGAGCCGGAAGAATTAGTTGGTAAGACACTGATCGCAATCACCAACCTTCCGCCAAGAAAGATGATGGGAATCGAGTCTTGCGGTATGCTGCTTTCAGCAGTGAATAACCTGAAGGATTCAGAGGATGAAGAACTGCATCTTCTGATGGTTGATAACCATATTCCGGCAGGTGCTAAGCTGTACTAATCCAGAAAATAAGGTGTATAAAGGGACACTTCTCTTTTGGTAGAAATACCAATGGAGAGTGTCTTTTTTGCGTTATAGGATATTACTCCAGAAAATATTTAACATAACATAGCAAGAATTCTCCTTCCTCTATAGGTGGGAGATGAATTGTAGATCTGAGCATAAATGCTCAAAAGAATTTTATAAACAAAAAAGAAAACGCTTGTTCGCATGTTGGGATTGTATTATAATAATAAAAAGAGAACATATTGTTCAAAAAACGATGATTGAAATCATTCATATGTAGGAATAAGGTGAGGAAAATAAATCGGGCAGTAAAAATAAGAATCTATCCAAATGCAGAACAACGTGTGCAAATAGAAAAAACAATCGGCTGCAGCCGATTTATCTATAACTATATGCTTGCTGACAAAATGGAACATTATAAAAAAGAAAAAAAGATGTTAAGGAACACACCAGCCAGTTACAAGAAAGAATATCCCTGGCTGAAAGAGGTGGATTCATTGGCGTTAGCAAATGTACAGATGCATCTGGAAAGCGCATTCCATAAGTTTTTTCGTGAACCATCTGCAGGATTTCCACGTTTCAAATCAAAGAAGTCATCAAGAAAATCTTATACAACAAACGTAGTGAATGGAAATATCTTTCTGGAAGGAAAATATTTGAAACTGCCTAAGATGACGGCTGTCAGAATGAAGCTTCACCGTCCGATATCAGAAAAATGGAAACTGAAATCTGTGACAGTCAGCAGGGAGCCATCCGGAAAATATTTTGCCAGTCTTTTGTTTTGCTGTGAAAACCAAACAGCAGAAAAAAGACCGGCAGAAAAATTTATTGGGATCGATTTTGCGATGCAGGGAATGTGTGTGTTTTCTACCGGTAAAAGAGCTGAATATCCGATGTTCTATCGGAATACAGAGAAAAAGCTTGCACGGGAACAGAGAAAGCTGTCCAGATGTCAGAAAGGCAGTCAGAATTATAAGAAGCAGAAGAAAAGAGTTGCACTGTGCCATGAAAAGATCCGAAATCAAAGAAAAGACTTTCAGCATAAACTCAGTGCCAGTCTTGCTGAGAGCTTCGATGCAGTATGCGTGGAAGATCTGAATCTGAAAGGGATGGCAGGAGGACTTCATCTTGGAAAAGGTGTACATGATAATGGATATGGCCTGTTTCTGTCTATGCTGGAATATAAACTGGAGGAACGAGGAAAATATCTGATCAAAGTAGACCGTTATTTTGCATCCAGTAAGATTTGCAGTGTATGCGGAAAGAAAAAAGAAGAATTGTCTTTATCTGATAGGATTTATTACTGTGAATGCGGTAACAGAATGGACCGTGATGTAAATGCAGCAGTTAACATCATGAATGAGGGAAAAAGAATCTTTGCAGAATGTGCATGACAGCACAATAAGAAGTCCGTAACCGGACTAATAAAAATCGCGGGGCACGCGAGGATAGCTTGTAGATACTTGGCTCTGTAGAGCCATTGAGCAAGAAGCCCCCACTTCAAAATCAGAGATTTAAGTGGTGGGAGCATGTCACTAATACTTTTGGGCAGTTACGGCGGGGATGTTAGGTTTTTGTTTTTTGAGATCTTTTAATGTGGAGCAATATGTACTAGAAAACTGGATGGCGGGATTTTTGTACAGCCATATGTCATAAACTGGTAACATCAAAAACCGGAATCGGAAGGAGGAACACAAGATGGATGTTGTTATCAGTATGGAAGCCCCAAAGGGAAGAAAAGTTTATCACCGCTCTGGATGTATATATGAAAAAAGAATATTTCCAAGAAATAAGATGATAGTTACTAAGGCGCAGGCGAAAGCTCATAAATATCACTCCTGCAAATATTGTAGCGGCTTACTAGGGGAAATAAGAACGAACGCACAGATTTCTATGTGGAAAGAAAAAAACAATATTGAGATTGATTACGTAAAACAAACGAATACCGTATATATAAGAACCAAAATCGGATGTTGGAAGATAGTTTATGATGAAGAAATAAAAAGCTGTCTGCTTTATCACAGAAATACTTACAGTGAAGAGTTATCCCTAGAACAGGCGATGGATGGAGGATATCATTATCGGCATGATGTGAAACCAGCGGATAATTTACACAAGCTGGTCAACTATATAGTAGCCCATGATAAAGCAAAATTAATCATGATGGATGATTATCGAAAGTTGCCGCGGTCAACAGCAAAACAGCGAAAATATTATCGCAAAGCTGAGAATAAATTCCGAAGACAAAACACAAGACAGGCGCGACAGAGACTAGATGATTTGTTCAGGAGTATCGAAAACGAAAATCCCGAGATAAAAAAACTTGCTATCCGGTAAAGGAAAGAAAGTGAATTAGTGAAAAAGGACTGGATGCGAATGATTCAGGATAATACGGTGAATATTCTGGGATGGATTCAATATGAGAAGGTGAAGTGGCTGCAGAATAATAATCCTGAAGTACCGGGCTTTATTTACAAGCTGACACCGATGGATGATTAACAACGTACGCAAGCTGTGGGAAGGCATCTTGGATGTTCGAGAAGTAAGGGATGTCTTTACAGGAAAGCCCATTATTACAAAGCAGTATGACGTGGATTATTTTATCCCATGGTCATTTGTTATGAACGATGAACTGTGGAATCTGATGCCGGTTTATGATTCGGCAAGACGGCAGGGATATGAGATTTGGAATTATAGTAGTCAGAGTTAATATAGTTAGGAATGAAAGAAGATAGCAGTATGATTTATACAGTAAAACGAATCGATGAGGATCTGGATTTTGGATGTGAAGAACGTCCTGAAGATGCGTCGGTTATGGCAGTAGTTACACTCATTGATCCTTTGGGGGAAGAACTAAGAGTAAAGGCAGAAGATGCTATGCTCTATGATCGGAATATCAATGAAGGAGACGAGGTCTGCTTTGATGAAAGCAACAAATTGGAGAAAGTAAATAAATGAAGGGGAATTATTATGGCGAAAGTATTGATTATAAATGGTAGTCCACGAGTAAATGGAAATACAGCAATTGCTGTCAGAGAAATGGAGAATGTGTTTCAGGAAAATGGTGTAGAAGTAAAAACAGTTCAGATCGGAAACAAAGATATCAGAGGCTGCATAGCATGTGGTCGTTGTTATGAAACAGGCAAGTGTGCTTTTGATGATGTGGTGAATGAACTTGCAGGAGAATTTGAAAAAGCAGATGGATTAGTTGTTGCCAGCCCGGTGTATTATGCATCGGCGAACGCAACTCTGATTGCCTGCCTTGATCGTCTGTTTTACAGCACACATTTTGACAAGCGTATGAAGGTTGGTGCAAGTGTCGTATGTGCAAGACGTGGAGGATGTTCAGCAACTTTTGATGAGCTGAATAAATACTTTACAATCAGCAATATGCCGATTGCATCCAGTCAGTATTGGAACAGCATACATGGTCGTCAACCAGGGGAAGCGGAGATGGACGAAGAAGGCAAACAGACTATGAGAACACTTGCCCGTAATATGACCTTTCTGATGAAGAGTATTGAACTTGGCAAGAAAGAGTTTGGATTGCCGCAGGAAGAAGAGAAAATTGCTACACATTTTATAAAATCCTACAGCCTCTAAACTCCACTTGAACCTTCAAGAAAGTCCTTTATCCAACCCAGTCACATCCTCCCCATCACAAACACAGTTGCTCTACACGACCATAGCTCAATCCCGCCACCACACCAGCAAGGGAGCAATGCGACCAACGCTGAACCACGCATCTCACCCCACCACAAAAGCGAGGGAGCAACGCGACCAACGCAAGTAGGTAAAAACTCCCCGGGGTGGTGGGCTGGGTGTGGTTGTATGGTTTAATTGAAAACCGTAAGAAGACGCCGGTACTTAGTGCGTGGGGAGAGCCGCCGAAAGGCGGCAAATCCCCACAAACTTAGTACCCGCTGCGTCTTCGCCCGAGCGGGAGCGCGTTTTCAATTAAACCATACAGCCATCCCCAGCCCCCTCTCCGGGGAGCCATTTCTTACCTACTTCTTAAAGGGAAACCTCCCCGATTCCAGCCTCTTCTTAAGCATAACCCCACCTATCGTCTGAGGCTGCTTAGCCGGACTATTTTCAGCTTCTCTTTCCTCCGCTTCTGCAATTCTGCGGCGAATCTCTTCCATCTTGTTATCCATTGCAGCAATCTGATCTGCACATGAAGACAATTCTGCAGCCAGCTGTTCTGCTTCAGAATCTGGAATATTCTTCTTATAACGAACCTTATGCTCCACGCTCGCCCAGAAATCCATGGCAATTGTACGGAACTGAACCTCAACCTTCATCATCTTCTTTTCATTCTGAAGGAATATCGGTATCTCAATTATAAGGTGAAGACTTCTGTAACCGCTTGGCTTAGGATTCTTGATATAATCCTTTCTCTCGACAAGCACTACATCGTCCTGCTTTAACAGGCAGTCGGCAAGCATATAGATATCTTCCGGGAAAGAGCATATTACTCTTACCCCCGCAATATCTCTTATACCTTCCTCAATGCCTTCCATTGTTATAGGAATATTTTTCTTCTTCGCCTTCTTAAATATTCCATCCATAGACTTAATTCTGCTCTTGATACTCTCAATAGGATTTCTGTCATACTGTAATGAGAACTCCTCATTAAGCACCTTGAACTTAGTCTCAACCTCCATAATGGCGCATCTGTAATAAGCCATCAGTGTGTTAAACGGCATAATATTTTCTTTTAATAACTCAATCATTTCATCAGAAAGGAGATTCTCTTTAATGAATCTTTCCTGTTCCTGCTTGAGTATCTCTTCTAATAACATAGTAACCCCTTTTACCTTTGATGCATCTTAAAGTGCCTTCTTAATAGCAGCTAAAAGCTCATCATATGTATCAAATGCCTCTAATTCAGGATTATCAGCCTTAATCTGCTCTGTACTCTTAAAGAGGAAGCCTGCCTTGCTTGCCTTAATCATTCCTAAGTCATTGTGGCTGTCTCCTGATGCAATAGTATCATAACCAATAGACTGTAAAGCCTTAACTGTTGTAAGCTTTGACTGCTCACAACGCATCTTGAAACCTGTAATCTCACCATTGTCAGCGACCTCAAGTGAATTACAGAAAATAGTTGGCCAGCCCAGCTTCTTCATAAGCGGAGTAGCAAACTGTGTAAATGTATCTGAAATAATGATAACCTGTGTTATACTTCTTAATTCATCAAGGAATTCCTTTGCTCCCGGAATTGGGTCAATCTTAGCAATAGTATCCTGAATTTCTTTAAGTCCAAGACCATGCTCCTTAAGAATACCAAGTCTCCAGTTCATAAGCTTATCATAATCTGGTTCGTCTCTTGTTGTTCTCTTAAGCTCTGGGATTCCGCTTGCCTCTGCAAATGCAATCCATATCTCTGGTACAAGAACGCCCTCAAGGTCTAAACATACAATATTCATATCATTATCTCCTCGCTTATTATTCTTAGATACACTCGTATCTCATGTGTTATTTCACTTATATTATTGTAACCCACTACCTGTCAAAACTCAATATGCCATTTCTAAGTCTTTCAAGCCCATCCATTAAAGTTGTCTTAGGACATGCAACATTCAGTCTTAAGAAATGTTTTCCATCTCCGCCAAAGCCTTCTCCCGCTGACAGGAAAAGTCCTGTATTCTTTCTTATATATGCCGCAAGCCTTGTTGAATTGTCTGTGATATCAGACACATCAAGCCAACAAAGATAAGTTGCATGTGATTCCACCATTGACACTCTCGGAATATTGTCTTTTATGAACTTTTCGGTAATCTGTTTATTCTCGTAGATATATTCTCTTAACTGCTCAAGCCATTCCTCACCCTTTGTAAATGCAGCTATAGCCGCATCAACTGCGAAAACATTTGGCTCAGCTACCTCATCGGTATTGATTGCACGCCAAACCTTGTGACGGAGTCGCTCATCCGGCACACATATTGCTGCTGTCTGTAAGCCTGCCATGTTAAATGTTTTCGTAGGTGCTATGCATGTTACAGATATATTCTTACACACCTCCGAAACACTTGCAAATGGCACATAATCAATGCCCGGGTCTGTAAGCTCGCAGTGAATCTCATCAGATATAACAACGACTCCATACTTGTAAGCAAGCTCTCCGATACGTGCAAGTTCTTCCTTTCTCCATACATTTCCACCCGGATTCTGTGGGTTGCACAGAATAAGAAGTGTTGTCTGTGGGTTCTTGAGCTTAACTTCAAGGTCTTCAAAATCTATTACATACCTGCCATTCTCATATGCAAGCTGGCTCTGTAACACATTTCTGCCATTATTAAGAATACTGTTAAAGAAAATGTTGTATACAGGTGTCATGATTACAACATTCTCTGCTGGTGTCGTAAGCTTTCTTACAGAGCTTGATATTGCAGGTATAACGCCTGTTACGAACATAAGCCAGTCGTCTTCCATCCTGAAATTGTGGCGTCTTTCCCACCAGCCTGTGTATGCGTCATACCAGTCCTTTGATATCTCAGTATAACCGTATACACCGAGGTCTGCCTTTGCCTTAATAGCCTCAGTTATCTCAGGTGCTGTCTTAAAATCCATGTCAGCAACCCACATAGGAAGCTCATTCTCTGCCACGTTCCATTTTAAAGAATCCGTATTACGGCGGTTCACTACTGTATCAAAATCATATTTCATTCTCGGATTTCCCTTCTTAATTCTACTTATTAATTCCTGCATACTATCTTAGTAAGCGAAGGATCAACCTTATCCTTCTCAATTATAAGCTTATCTATACTGTCTGCTGTTATCGTTCCGGAAGTTGGATTTAACACGCTGTCAACCCTGCTTGTGATATCAGCATCTACAGTTGAATACTCGAAAGCAAGTGTTGTATTAATAAGCTTGCAGTTCTTCATAACAAGATTATCAATGTAACACAATCCCTGAAGGCTCTCTATTGTACAGTTAATAAACGTAAGATTCTTTGAATTCCAGCCAAGGTACTCACCTGAAATGTATGAATCATACACTGTTATATTTTCAGCATTCCAGAAAGCATCCTTGCTCATAAGTCTTGAATTTCTTATCTCAAGATTCTTACTTCCGTCAAATGGATAATTGCCAACAAGCTTAAGACCATCAATCTTCATATCGTTGCTGTTCATTGCAAAATAATTACCCTTTGCCACTACATTTGTCATAGTAACATTATCACAGCTCCAGAGAGTTTCCTCTGCATTGACAAATTCCACATTCTTAAGACCTAGTCTGTTACATCTTCTGAAATTCTTAGGTGCTTCAATAATTGTATCCTCAACATTAATATCGTTAGTGTACCATACTCCTGCTCTTCCCATCTCAAAGAAATAACAGTCCTTTACATTGACATTGTTGCAGTACCAGAGTGGATATTTCCACTTAAAGCTGCTGTTTACAAGCTCTATATTACTGCTCTCCTTTAATGGAGACTCACCATCATCAAATATAGAATCTTCAATACGAAGGTCTTTGCTTGCAAAAAGAGCACGTTCTCCTGTAAGAAGCTGCTGCTTAACTAATTTCTTTTCCATATTTACTCCATTCTTATCTACAAACATTAAAACCCAATCACCATATTATAAGTGATTGGGTTACATTCTAAACATTCTTAAGGTTCTCTACCATCTCTTCCATTGTGTGCCAGCCAAGTACTGCACATTTAACTCTTGCTGGCATATGAGAGATATCTCTTAATGCTCCGGCTTCATCAAGCTCATCAATCTCTTCCTCAGTTGCCTCATCCTTAATCATCTTAAGGAAAAGTTCTGAAAGATGTACTGCCTCATCTATAGGCTTTCCAATGATAAGCTCAAGCATTATATCTGCTGATGCCTGCGATATTGCACAGCCATCTCCTGTAAATGCCCCATCAACAATAGTTTTCTTAGCATCATCAAACTTAAGCTTTAAGATTATGTCGTCTCCACAGCTTGGATTAACACCCTCAAGCTCTAAGTCTGCATTGTCTATATCATGCTTATGATATGGATGCATGTTATGGTCCGTAAGAACCTCATTATAAAAAGTTTTAGTCTCCATATCCCATAAGCCCCCTGATCTTAGATAGTTCTTCTATAAAATGCTGTACTTCTTCTTCTGTGTTATAGAAAGCAAAGCTTGCTCTCGTTGTTGAATTAACCTTAAGGAAATCCATTAATGGCTGTGCGCAGTGATGTCCTGCTCTTACTGCAATATGCTGTGAATCAAGTATAGAAGCAACATCATGTGGGTGTACTCCGTCAATTGTAAATGTGACTATACCCTCATGGTCTTCTGCCTTCGAAGAACCTATTAAGTTGACTCCCTTCATGTCATTAATGGCATCAACAGCAATCTTAGTAAGCTTTCTCTCCTGTGCCATGATTGTGTTAAATCCAACATTGTTAATATAATCAATTGCCGCATGAAGTCCGACTGCACCGCCAGTATTAACAGTTCCTGCCTCAAACTTATGTGGAACCTCTGCATATTTAACTCTGTCCCAGTGAACAATCTCAATCATCTCACCACCGCTTAAGAATGGTGGCATCTTGTCAAGAAGCTCTTTCTTGCCATATAATGCTCCGATTCCCATAGGTGCTAACATCTTATGTCCAGAAAATACAAGGAAGTCAACATCAAGGTCTGTTACATTAACCGGCATATGAGGAACACTCTGTGCTCCGTCAGCCACAATAACCGCACCATGTGCATGTGCAACCTCTGCAATATGCTTTATATCATTAACTCTTCCTAATACATTAGAAACCTGGGTAACTGCTACAAGCCTAGTCTTATCTGTGATAACCTCTAAAGACTTGTCTGTAATCTCTCCATTCTCATCAGGTGTAAGCTGCTTTAATACCGCTCCACATTTTTCTGCAACCTGCTTCCATGGAAGGAAATTGCTGTGGTGTTCCATAACACTAACAACAATCTCATCACCCTCTTTAATGAAATTCATTCCATAACTGTATGCAATTAAGTTAAGACTCTCTGTAGCATTTCTTGTAAATACTATCTGGCTTGCATCTTTAGCACCAATAAACTGAGCTACTGCCTTTCTTGCATTCTCATAACTTTCTGTAGCAATCTCACTTAATTCGTATACACCTCTGAACGGATTGGCATTCATCTCCTGATAATACTTATTAACTGCATCAAGAACAGCCTGTGGCTTCTGTGTAGTCGCTGCATTATCAAGATATGCAATATTGCTTCCCGAAATAAGTGGGAAATCTTTTCTTATAGACTCAATCGTCTTACTTAACTCACTCATTAATAAACCTCTTTAATGTAGTCATGTATCTCGTTCCTGATACCATCATCAGGGATTTTGCCGCATACGGCTAAAAGCTTAGCTGCTGCCAGCATATTATAACATTCTTGTGCTGGTATTCCTCTTGATTCAAGATAGAATAATAGTTCCTCATCAGGCTTTCCTATAGTTGCACCGTGATTACCGACAACATCTTCTTCTGCACATAGAATAATAGGAATAGTCTGGTTGACACATTTTTCATCAATAAGAAGAACTTCTTCCTTCTCATTACCTACAGAACCTGCTGAACCCTTAACGAAATCAATAGTTCCTCTGAACAGCTTAAATGCTGTATCTCTCAATGCACCTGCCGCATTGATTGCACATTCTGTCTTCTTGCCGATATGTCTTACGCAGTAGTTCATATCAAGTCTTTCTTTACCTGCTGCAACATATCCAATCTCTGCAGACATAGAACTTCCATCACCTGCAAGCTTAATCTCACAGCCTTCGTATCTGTTCTTTCCGCTTAAATAAAGCTGCACAAGTTCAATTCTTGCACCATCTTCACAGTAACCACCGATATCATTAATAAATGTTGTCTCACTGCCTACCCTCTGAATCTGGATAAGACGGATAACTGAATCCTTGGCAGCATATAATCTTGTCTGTACTGCTGCAAAGCCTTCTCCATCTTTATCTCCATTAAAATCCATGTAAACATCAATGCTGGCATTCTCTTTAGTCTCAATACCAACAACATTAATGTCTGCATTGTTCCTGCCATAATTGAAATCAAGTCTTACGAAGCCTGCATTCTTCTTATCTGTTATATAATATACAGGTTCAGTCTGTGATTTCCTAGCTGCCTCTGTAATCTCCTGACCACATCCACCAATGATATTGTCAAGCTCACCATTATTAAGCTTTCCATCATCAATGAGACTTACATCATTAACAGAAGCATTTAACTCACCTGTACGATTAATCACAACCTCTCCAACCCTGCTCTGGTTCATATGAAGATGATTCCATGTCTTGGCTGGAATACGGTTTATTATCATGTCCTTTTCTTCGATACCTATCATATCATATTCCTCACTCTGATTAACTTAACCAATGCTGCCCTTCATCTCAAGACGGATAAGATTATTCATCTCCATTGCATACTCAAGTGGAAGCTCCTTAGATACATTATCAGCAAATCCTGAAACAATCATTGCTCTCGCATCATCTTCCGGAATTCCTCTTGACATAAGATAAAATACAGCATCATCACTGATTCGTCCAATTGTTGCCTCATGTCCTACATCCGCATCATTAACACGGATATCCATAGCCGGAATTGTATCAGATCTTGAAATATCATCTATCATAAGTGACTGACATGAAACTGATGATTTACTCTTCTTAGCCTTGGTAGTCATTGTTACCGCACTTCTGAAAGTACTGATTCCGCCACCCTTAGATATTGACTTAGTACTTACAACTGATGTTGTACCTGGTGCATTATGAACTACCTTCATACCTGTATCAAGGTTCTGTCCTGCTCCTGCAAATGTAATTCCTGTGAATTCACAGCTTGAGCGTTCTCCATTAAGGATACTCATAGGATACAGATATGATACATGCGAACCAAATGAGCCTGAAACCCATTCAATCTTACCACCTTCAGCAACAGTTGCTCTCTTAGTGTTAAGATTATACATATTCTTGCTCCAGTTCTCAATTGTTGAGTAACGAAGCTTTGCATTCTTAGCCACAAAAAGCTCAACCGCACCTGCATGAAGATTGGCAACATTATATTTAGGTGCTGAACATCCTTCAATAAAGTGAAGACTTGCACCCTCATCAACAATAATAAGTGTATGCTCAAACTGACCTGCTCCTGCAGCATTAAGTCTGAAATATGACTGCAGAGGAATCTCAAGATTAACTCCCTTTGGTACATACACAAATGAACCACCAGACCATACAGCTCCGTGAAGTGCTGCGAACTTATGATCCTGTGGTGTAATAAGCTTCATAAAATGCTCGTGTACCATATCTGCATATTCACCTGTAAGTGCACTTTCCATATCAGTGTATACAACACCCTGATCAGCAACCTCCTTACGGACATTATGGTATACAAGCTCTGAGTCATACTGTGCTCCAACTCCGGCTAACGACTCTCTCTCCGCCTTAGGAATACCTAATCTGTCAAATGTATCCTTAATCTCTTCTGGTACATCCTTCCAGTCACCCTTCATATTCGTATTGGCACGAACATAAGTAGCAATATTATCCATATTGAGTCCATCAATAGACGGACCCCAGTCAGGCACCTGCATATTATTATATATCTCTAATGAAGTCTGAACTCTCTCATCCAAGCAGGATCATGCTTCTCTTCTGATATCTTCTCAACGATTTCAGGAGTAAGACCCTGCTTTATTCTGTAAGCGTCTTTCTCTTCGTTCTTAATATCATAAACACTTCTGTTTATGTCATCTACAAATGTCTTTTCTTCCATTACAAGCCTCCGAGCCTTAATTACCTGATGAATCTTTCGAAACCATTCTCATTGATATCATCAATCATAGCACTGTCGCCTGTTGCAACAACATTACCATTGACAAGAACATGAGTATAATCCACCTTAAGTGCCTCTAAGATACGTGTGCTGTGAGTGATAATAAGAAGTGCTCCGTTCTGAGTCTTCTGATATTCTTCAACACCTAGCGATACTGTCTTAACAGCATCTACATCAAGTCCTGAGTCAGTCTCATCAAGAATAGCAAGAGAAGGCTCAAGCATAAGAAGCTGTAATATCTCAGCTTTCTTCTTCTCACCACCTGAGAAACCAACATTAAGGTCTCTGTCCATATATGATGGATCCATCTGAAGGAATTCCATCTTCTCCTGAAGGAGCTTCTTGAACTTGAAGTATGTCATCTTCTTTCCACGCTGCTCCATAGAACTTCTTATAAAATTACCAAGTGTGATACCAGGAACCTCAATAGGATTCTGGAAAGACAGAAAAAGACCTGCCTGTGATCTCTCAGCAACATTCTTAGAAAGTAAATCTTCTCCGTTAAATGTAACCTTACCACCTAATATCTCATATCTTGGGTTACCCATGAGAGCATAACCAAGAGTAGACTTACCTGCTCCGTTAGGTCCCATAAGTACATGAGTCTCTCCCTTATTAAGAGAAAGATCAACCCCATGAAGTATTTCTTTATCTTCAACACCAACCTTAAGCTGGCTCACATTTAATATTTCCTGTGCCATAATGCCTCCTTAGCTGTACATTCTTTTAGCAACACACATAATATCATTGAAAGAAAAGGTTGTAAAGTTATTCATAATAACAATTGTTACTATTGTTTAACATAGTTACTTCTCTTTTGCGGCTTGAACCCACAATTCCATCTCCCGTTTCTTTGCATCATTAATATTGCTTACTATTTCCCTTGCGAATATATCGTCTGTTTCTTTTTCTCTATTTCGGAAACCATCGTATCTTCATATATATATCTTACCTCCCTGAGATAATATATAAATACAGGTATCTCATCACTGTAATCCTTGCTCTTTGACACAACCAACTCCATCCACTTATACTCACCATCAAGAAGCCGTCTGAATATCAATCTCAATGATTTTTTATTGTTTCTGAAATGCTCAAGCACCCTGTCTGGATTGGCAAAATCTCTATATGTCCCGGCATCTTCAGGGTGAACTACTCCCATATCAATATATTTGTCAATATATTCCTTAATACTGCCTGATAATCCGGCATCTCTTATTATGTCCTCCTGGGTTGACTTTATAGGTTCATATCTGTCATGCAGAAAATCAGCCCTGAGTATCTTAATAAATGTATTATATATAATATCCATTGCATCTTCTCTTGCACCTGCCTGATAATCAGCTTCTTTCCATGTGAAAAGCACTCTCCTGTTATCCTCAGAATAATTTGTTGGCTTAGTAACCTCAAATACATACCATTTATATGTTCCATCCATATTATATCTTATCTGGTATGTTCCTCTTTCTTTCCCCTCATCAAGCTGTTTCTTAATTCTGCCAAGATTAATAGCTTCCTTGTAAAGTGAAACATCATCCGGGTGGATAACACCATACTTAATATATCTGTCTGCATATTCTGCAATAGTCTTAGGTCTTGGTGTCATAACATAATCAGGCTCATCTGTCCTTCTTATAAAGTGATATGCTCCCGTATCAAGATCAACATCTGCAATCTTCCAGAAGTAATCAGTTATCTCCTTAAGATAAGACTTATCATTCTTTCTTGTTTTTAAAATAATAAGCTTATCAGCTACGTTGTCCTTATCATCAACAAGCTTCTCATAATCACTTATAGGCATAGGTTTGTAATAATAGTATCCCTGTGCATATTCACAGCCCAGGATTTCAAGCAGCTTAAGCTGTTCATCAGTCTCAATACCCTCAGCAATAGCCGGAATATCGAGCTGTCTTGCCATATCAAGAACTGCAGTTATAATGCTTACACCTTTATCATTATTTTCCGGATTAAGGTCTAGAAATTTCATATCCAGTTTCAGAACATCTGCATCAATATCCTTAAGCATGTTAAGTGATGAATATCCGCTTCCAAAATCATCAATAAGAATCTTAAAGCCCGCATTCTTAAATGCCTTCTCCGTATCCTTAATTACCGAGCCATTCTCCACATATGCACTCTCTGTAATCTCTATTTCAATATACTCTGTTGAAATATTATATTTTTCAATCATGCCTTTAAGTATTCTTACAACATCCATAGAGTATATATCTGCTCTCGAAACATTTATTGATATTGGCAGTACTGTTCTTCCCTCATCAAGCCATCTTCTTATAGTCTGACATACTTTATCCCATATATACACATCAAGTTTATTTATGAATCCATTCTTTTCAAGCAGCGGTATAAACTGTCCTGGTGAAATAAATCCTTTCTCAGGACTTATCCATCTCACAAGTGCCTCAGAACCAATAATCTTACCTGTCTGTAATATACATTTGGGTTGAAGATAAAATGTAAATTCTCCATTATCCATTGCACTGCATATCTCTGGCATAAGCTTTGCTTCTGCTTCCTGTTCCCTTGCCATACTCTCATCATACCAGAAGATATCCTTATCAGGGCGCTGTTTTGCTATCTCTAGCGCACCATACGCATAGTCACACATCTCACCTGTAGTTATATCCTTATCTGCAGTCTTATATGCACCATAATATGCCCTTGTAATATCATGCCCCCTGTATCCGTTAACAATACCTGATATTCTTTTTCTGATTAGATTAATCACATCATCGTTCTCTTCAAATATAACACAGAAATTATCTCCACCCATATATCCGGAAATTGTTCCATACCCGGCATCTATACTCTTAAGAGCTTCTCCAATCTCTATAAGAAGCTCATCACCAGTTTCACGACCATACCACTTATTAATAAGGTGAAAATTCTCTATATCTATCGCCAGTATGCAATATGTTTTGTTATCAAAAAGTACTGTTTTATCAGCTATTCTCCAGAAAGTTCTTCTTAATGGAAGATTCGTAACCAGATCATAATTATATCTATCAGGGTTAATCCTTAACTTATTGTATCTGCTCATGTCTACCATAGCTGCCTCCTTTGTACCCTCAATATCTTATAAGCCCACGTTGCTCAAAATACCTTTTTCATTTTATCATTATTACATTGATAAAACAATAATTTAAATATAAAATAACTATCAACTGGATATGTTTAATAAAATTATATAAAGGAGACTTTAATATGGCAAAATACATAATGGCTCTTGATGCCGGAACAACAAGCAACCGCTGTATTCTTTTCAACAGAAGTGGTGAGATGTGCAGTGTTGCACAGAAAGAATTCACACAATATTTTCCAAAACCCGGCTGGGTTGAACATGATGCAGATGAAATCTGGTCAACGATTCTGGAAGTTGCCAGGCAGGCTCTTGCAAATGTAGGTGCTAATGCGTCAGATATTGCCTCAATAGGAATAACCAACCAGCGTGAAACAACAGTTGTATGGGACAGACATTCTGGTGAACCCGTATACAATGCTATTGTGTGGCAGTGCAGAAGAACTTCAGAATATGCAGATTCTCTTAAAGAGAAAGGGCTTACCGAAACAATCCGTAATAAAACCGGTCTTGTTATTGATGCATATTTCTCTGGAACCAAATTAAAATGGATTCTTGATAATGTTAAAGGTGTCCGTGAGCGTGCCGAAAAAGGGGATCTTCTTTTTGGAACAGTTGAAACATGGTTAATCTGGAAACTTACTAAAGGTCAGGTTCATGCCACAGATTATTCCAATGCATCAAGAACAATGCTTTTTAATATTAACACTCTTGAATGGGATGACGATATATTAGCCCAGCTTGATATTCCAAAATGCATGCTTCCAAAGGCGGTCCCATCAAGCAGCATATTCGGTGAGACCTCCGCTGAATTCTTCGGCTGTCCTATTCCAATCGGAGGAGCTGCCGGCGACCAGCAGGCAGCACTTTTCGGACAGACTTGTTTTGATGCAGGAGAGGCCAAGAATACATACGGGACAGGCTGCTTTCTTCTTATGAATACAGGAGAAAAGCCTATTTTCTCCAAGAATGGTCTTGTTACTACTATTGCATGGGGACTTGACGGTAAAGTGAACTATGCCCTTGAAGGCTCAATATATGTAGCCGGAGCTGCCATCCAGTGGCTTCGTGATGAAATGCATTTTATAGATTCTTCACAGGATTCAGAATATATGGCAAGAAAGGTTCCCGATACCAATGGATGCTATGTTGTTCCCGCATTTACAGGACTTGGTGCACCGTACTGGGACCAGTATGCAAGAGGTACTATCTTAGGAATAACCCGTGGTGTCAACAAATATCACATTATACGCGCTACACTTGAATCAATTGCTTATCAGGTAAACGATGTTCTTGCTGCAATGAAGGCAGATTCAGGCATAGAACTTTCTTCTCTTAAGGTCGATGGTGGTGCAAGTGCTAACAATCTTCTTATGCAGATGCAGGCAGATATATCCGGTGCTCCTGTAAACAGGCCTGTATGTGTTGAAACAACTGCCATGGGTGCGGCTTACCTTGCCGGACTTTCAGTTGGTTACTGGAAAAGTACCGATGACATAAGAAAGAACTGGTCTGTAGACAGAACATTTGACCCTGAAATCACCCAGAATGAGCGTGATTCCAAAGTCAGAATGTGGAAAAAAGCTGTTTCTTATTCATTTAACTGGGATAAATAATTCCGTCGGATGATTCTTCTAACATATAAAAGCGATATTGTATAAAAGTAAATTCATACAATATCGCTTAATCTTTTTATTACCTTACAGCACTCTTCTGGTTTTTGTGCATTGCACGAAATTTAATAATGTTATTTTACCTATTATCCACCTTCTCCGGATACATATCATGATTTGCCATACGGTTGAATGCCACATCTTCCCACTTAGTTCCTGGCTTTCCATAATTGCAGTATGGATCAATGGAAATTCCACCACGGGGTGTGAATTTGCCCCACACTTCAATATACTTTGGCTCCATCAGCTTAATCAAATCCTTCATAATCACGTTCACGCAGTCCTCGTGAAAATCCCCATGATTACGGAATGAAAACAGGTACAGCTTTAAGCTCTTGCTTTCCACCATTCTCTCGCCTGGGACATACGAAATAATAATGTTTGCGAAATCAGGCTGCCCTGTAATTGGACAGAGACTTGTGAATTCCGGGCAGTTAAACTTCACGAAATAATCATTTTCCGGATGTTTGTTTACAAATGTTTCAAGCAGGCCAGGGTTGTAATCTGTCTCGTAATTGTTCTGCTGGTTGCCTAATAATGTTAAATTCTCTTTTTCTCTCATAGCTTTCTCCAATTTTTATTTTATTGCAGGGTCACTTACCCCATTTGCTGCAAATGCAGCCGCTCTGTCGATACAGGTTCCACATTTGCCGCAAGGCACATCCTTTCCTTCATAGCAGGACCATGTAAGCTCGTATGGTGCGTTAAGCTCTAAGCCCATCTTCACCACCTCCGCCTTAGTCATATTCACAAATGGCGCCTCCACCTTTAACTGATGTCCTGAGCCCTCAAAAATCGCCTGATTCATAGCATCATTAAACATCGGTGAACAGTCTGGATAAGCAAAACCAGCTGAATCATCTGCATGTGCGCCATAAAGAATCACGCTGCAGTCCTTGCTTAGTGCAATGCTTGCCGCCGATGAAAGAAACAGTCCATTTCGAAATGGCACATAGGTGCTTACAGGCTTTTCGCCCTCCGTCTTTTCAATCTGCATGGCATAGCTCTCCTCTGGAATTTCCTCTGTAGACTGCTGCAATAAAGAGCAGTTGCTATATTGAAAGATCTTACTCAGATCCAGGAATAACTGCTCCACTCCGTAAAATGCAGAAACAGCCTTTGCCGCCTGAATTTCTTTATCGTGCTTCTGTCCATAAGAAACTGACAGAGCAATTACATTGTCCTTTCCATATCGGCTCACTGCCAATGCCAGTGCCGTAGTGGAATCCACGCCACCGCTTGATAATACTAATGCTTTCATAACTCATCTCTCCTATCTTAGATACATTTGTAATGCTGCATCGTCCTTAAAGCTTCCTCTTAACTCTACAGTCATTGTTCTCGTGTTGTTTTTCTTAATTCCTCTTGCCGACACACAGCTGTGATATCCTTCAAGCACCACCGCAACATCCTCGCTTCCTGTTATCTCTGTCATAATGTCCGCAATATCCTGACCGATTCTTTCCTGTAACTGCAGTCTTCTTCCAACCATATCGCATATTCTTGCAATCTTTGATAAGCCTATAACCTTCCCATTAGGAATGTACGCAACTGTCGCCTTCATATCATACATAAGCGCCATATGGTGCTCGCAGTAAGAAAACAGGTCGATGTCCTTCATAACTACAACCTTAGAAGTATCAAGTTCCTCAATTCCATCCTCAAATGTCTTATCAAACATCTGCGCAATTTCGTGATTGGAGTAATTCATCCCAAGAAAGACCTCCTCGTACATCTTCGCAACTCGCTTTGGTGTATCCTTTAAGCCCTCCCTCTCCGGGTCGTCGCCCAATGCAACAAGAATCCCTCTAATATGCTCCTCAATTGCTTTCGTATCTATCATCATAATCTCCATTCTTGCTTCACCCCGCAAACTTTGGGCTGAAAGCACAAATTTGCACGTAAAAAATCTTTGATATTAGGATTTTTCACATTATACGCCCCTTTCCTCTGGGTTCCAGATTACCTTGTGCATCTGAATCTGAAGACGCACATCATTCATCCTTTTACTGGTCATGAAATTCACGATTTCCACTGGCTCAATTGAACCAAACACTGAGCTTATGAATACCTGGCATCTTTCTGTCAGATGAAATTTTTCAATTATTTTCTCTGCACATTCCAAATCATTAATGCTGCCCGAAACGAACTTGACTGTGTCCTGCTTTCTTAAAGCCTCCATATTGGAGAGAAGCATTTTCTCCTCACAGCCGCTGGATGGCAGCTTGTAATCCATAGTAAGGCTAAGTTTTTCTTTTGAAAATGCATTGGCAAGGGGAGCAATATCAACCGCTCCATTAGTTTCAATCTCTACTCGAATGTCCGATTTGTTCAATAATTTTTCTACCAGACTCCTGATATCCTTCTGTAATAAAGGCTCTCCCCCTGTCAGCGTCACATTTTTAATGCCTGTCTCACTGACATATTCACAAATCTTATCTGGTGACAGCTCCTCGTAATCACAAGCTGGCTCATTGGCCCACTTTGTATCACAGTAGGAGCAATTCAGGTTACAACCCTTGAATCTGATAAACACCGCCAATTCTCCGGCTCTTCTTCCCTCTCCATTAATACTTATAAATTTCTCAACAACTTTCATATTAGTTTCTTTCCTTTATTGTTCGTATGCTGCTACATTATTAGGTGTCTCGTATACTTCCACTCTGTGGATTGGAAAGCCTTTTACACTCATCAGCTCATAGAAATATTTTGAAAAATGCTCCGCAGTAGGTCTGAAGCCAACTTCAATCATACGAAACTCCTCCGCCTGTAATGCAGCAATTGTCGCACCTTTTAGAGAACCTTTTTCATAAATCAAGCTGTGGTCAAAATCATCACAGATATCCTTCAAAGCATTTTTTAAATCAGAAAAATCCACAAGCATTCCTCTTGTCTGACCCTCATCCTTTAACTGGTCTGCTGCTATTTCAACAACAACTCTCCAGCGGTGACCATGAAGATTCCTGCATTTTCCGGCATACCCCTTCAGAAAATGTGCAGAATCAAAGCTGTTCTCGGTTTTTAAATAATACATTTTAGTTTCTCCTCTAATTTATTGTGGAATAAAAACAGAATTGCTTAGAAAAGAACGTGCCCCACTGTGAGCACATATAGAAAGCCCTGTAAATGTATACACACCTACAGGGCTAAATTACATAAAAAGTCTTCTTAGCAGCCCTGGTTTTATTTAACGACAGGATGGTACAAACGAACTGTCGCGCATTTTTATGCGATATGTCTATTATAAATATTTTTCTGGATATGTCAATGTAAATTTTCCCCCAGCAGCTGCACCTTTATCACGTTCATTATGCGTGCCGAGTATGTTTCCTGAATTTCTCCTGCAAATGTTATTGAAACCATATCATTTACTACCAGGTCAGACAGCGCAATCTCTGTTTCCTCCTTCGTCCATGAAGTTTTATATTTGACCCTATTAAACCAATCCTAAACCGATTAATCTTTTAATATATCTTATCAACCTCATCTTCATACACTGATTCAGTATGAGTATCAAATAGCACCCATTCCACCAGATCAAAACAATCTGGATTATCCTGCAAGAACCGGTTTACTGTATGTACCGCAATCTTTGCCGCCAACTCAACAGGAAAACTATATACTCCCGTTGATATGGAAGGAAATGCAATAGACCTGATTCCATTATCCATTGCCAGCTTCATAGAATTAAAATAACAGTTAGCAAGAAGCTCCTCTTCTCTATCCCTGCCACCATTCCATATCGGTCCTACAGTATGTATCACATAATCACATGGCAGATTATAGGCTTTTGTTATCTTTGCTTCTCCAGTCACGCATCCGTGAAGTGTCCTACACTCAGCCAGAAGTTCCGGTCCTGCGGCTCTATGAATCGCACCATCTACACCGCCTCCGCCAAGAAGAGAGTTATTTGCTGCATTAACAATTGCCTGCACATCTGTTACTTTTGTTATATCTCCTTTTACTGTCTTAATCAAATACATCTTTCTTACCTGCCTGTTTATTATATTACCTCTGCCCCAAATGGCATCAGAGACAATTTAGCAATTTTGAAAAACTGCTTTCCGAAAGGAATTCCAATAATTGTTATACAACATATCAGACCTGCCAAAACCCACGACAGTCCACTCAACAATCCACCACATATAAACCAAAGTATATTTCCTAATATGCTCATATCAATATTCCTTCTCTATCTCTCCATCTATTCCATACATTTTCTTGAATGCATCAAGGTCTGCCTGATTTTTAATCAGCATAACCTCCTCTATCTTACCTGTATGAATGTCCTTAAAGCCTGCAACCTGCTCACCATTACATATGCTTGCCTTGATTACCGGTTTCTTATTTTCTTTATCATATGTCTTCATAACTATCTTTTTCTTAAAGAATCCCACTCTGAGCACCTTCTTTTGACTTTGCCATCAGTATAAGTTTTTCAAAGGACTGTTCAAAGCGTACATCATCATCTTCTGTACGCTTTCTCGGTCCTTTCATATGATTCTTATGAGAGCTGCGCCTTACCTTCTTATTAAGATGTCGCTCCATAAGCATCTGATCTATGTTCTCATTCGTGTACCACTTACCGGATTGGTGAATAGCATATGCACCTTTCCCAAGTGCCATAGCAGCGACACCATAATCCTGCGATACTACTACATCCCATTTATGACAAATGCTGATCAGTTTATAATCCACTGCATCTGCTCCTGCACTTACCACAATCACCTCGCTGTAATCAGAATACAAAATATGATTCGTATCACACAGCAATGTGGTGGAAATATTGTATTTCTCTGCTATTGTCTCGACAATCTCCACTACCGGACACGCATCCGCATCTACAAATATCTGCATTTTTCCTCAAATCCGCTTTCTTCAGTTGTAACTAACTGGTGTTCGTACTTCTATAAGATTTCCTGATGGATCATAGAATCTTACAAGCTTCTGTCCACCTTCAAGTTCCATTAAATCCGTAACATAACTTACAACATACTTGCCAGACTCCAGTTTTTCAATAATACCTTCTATGTCATTATCTTCAAAATAAAGTTCCGTCATATTATTATGTGGAGTTGTATGTATTTTTGTACTATCATACCATACATCTACATCCTGCAACACAAGCCCCTCAGACATTATTACATTACCTTCCAGCCTTGTAATCACACGCAGTCCAAACAGTTCTTCATAAAAATCAATTGATTCGTCAATGTTATCAACAACGATCAATACATTTTTTAAACTCATATTATATATTCCTGCCTCTCCATTTCTTTTTGAATCCATGTCATAATTATATCTAC
>ENA-OPBO01000722-OPBO01000722.1-human-gut-metagenome-genome-assembly--contig:-NODE-722-length-26877-cov-3.068228_pt1 | contig 26877 bp, 10 predicted proteins | sample MGYA00241071_ERZ501458 | MGnify/ENA primary metagenome ERZ501458 (study PRJEB25962, sample SAMEA2042509) | human gut metagenome | biome: human gut; feature: human-associated habitat; material: faeces... | reverse complement strand
CAGCGGGTAATCCCGAACAATTCACGGGCTATCTCCAGACAATCCGCTCCCAATGCATCGTTATGTCCCTTCAAGACACGTGAAATACCTGCCAGCCAAGCGGCTACCTGAAGTTCCCTACCAGGGTTGTCTTCCGTAAACACCCAGCGGTCGTCGGCAGTCCCACTGACATGGTCTGTATGGGCCGACGCATCACCCAAGTGTGCATACTGGCGTACGGTAGGACACAGAATCCCTCTGTAGAGACGCCCCAGAGCCTTCCAACCCGCCACTATCGTCAAAGCACCGTTTTCCACCTGCTGCAACAAGTCATTCTTTCCATCCGGCTGGTGAATCTCGACTATCTTCTTTTCAAAATCTATGGAAGTCTCGTCCCAATAGGTACCAAAGTTCTCACAAGCCATGGCAAGTATATAGGCCTCGCCTGCCTGGGATTCCACACGCAGGTCATAGTCCCCCGCATCGTGCCATCCACCCACATTCAGCCCTGGAACCAAATCACCCGGCTGGTACTTACAAAGAGTAGAGGTTCCCTGAGTATATCCGTCTATATGGTTGATATCGGTTTTGGCCATACGTGCATCGTCATGATGACAGAAGTCATGCCATACACGGTATTTTTCGTTCACACGCATGTGGCACATCTGTACCGGCAAAAAGTATTCCACCTCTGCCTGCCAGATACCCTTGTCCCACACATCTTTGGCAATGCGGAACACCGGAGAAGCAGCATCGCCGTACATTACCTGATAGAGCCCTTCTTCCGTCACTTCCGTGAAATCGAACTGCAGATAGTGGTAGCGTTGGAAATCTCCCCAATCCTTGGCAGCCTGCTGCTTTACCAGTTTCCTGCCATCGGCAGCAATGCGATAAAGGGCAGGTTGCTTGAAGTCTGTATCCCGTTTATCCAACTCTATGACAGCCACTTTCTTCTGTCCAGGATGGTAACCTACTTGAGAGGCTTGCACCACCGGTGCATAACGCCAGTCTTTAGTGACTGTCGGACGGATTATCCATTTCACCGCACCTTCCTTTGTCCCTGCCGGGAACTCCGAACGGAGCACAAACCAACCGTTGTTATGATTTATCCTTCCATCATACAGCAGCAAGTCTCCTTTCTCACTTTCAATCGTAATCTTTGCCAAATCATCCTGAGGATTGAGTACAAACTTTTTCCCTGCGGCCAAAGGAGCAGAGACGATATCATCGGCAATCATCGGGTTATAAGTCTTTCTATCCAACAGCAACTGGTCCAAATCAGCTTTCCCGTCAGGGTTGAAATCTCCGATATGCTCCATATTGGAAGACTGTTTCATGGTGGGCCCCATCGCCTGGTGGGGAAAGACTCCCGTCCGGTTGTCCATAATCCACGGCTTGCCCAGCAAAGTGGAAGGTACCAATTCCAGATTAAAGCCCAACTTGCCGGCAAACCGCTCGGGCACTGGTTGGTCCAAATCAACGGTCAATACCAGATAATCCTTCTCGCCTTTGACCTTAATGGTATAGCCAAAAACAAAATCCGGATAAAGCATCGGATTAAAGCCTGCCATGTGTTTGGCCGAATCCGGATAACTCAATGTGACACGGATTTCATTGTCAGCCTCATCCACCACCCGGCTTCTCATCTTGGGCAATCCCTGCCATTGCCCTTGCGAGATTTCAAAGCGCACATCTCCATTGGCAGCCCTGCGGTCTCCATTCAAAACAAGGGTCAGTCCTCCCTGGTGTCCTTCAGGGTAGACGTCACTGAACACCATCACATTGGCCCCGCCATTCTCAAAATATCCCGATGGATTGATTCTGAAATCCTGGGCGTGCAGCCCCATACAAAGCATCAGTGATGCTGCACCTGCTATAAATTTCTTCATAAATACTATTTTAAACGATTATGTATTTCTACTCCCAAGCGTACCGTATGATACGGGCAACGCCACATACTCACTTTGGGAGTATCCTTCTTGGGTTCTCCATCAAAACAATCACTGTACCATTCACCGTATTCCCGGTCTATCATACAGTCCTTTACGAAAGTCCAAACCGTATCGGCCGATTGCAGATAAACGTCATTCCCGCTGATTTGCCAGGCATTGACACAAGCTATCATCGTTTCAATCTGGCCCCACCATGAGGCATGCCCGGTTGTTCTTCCGCCCTTCTTTTCATACATCATATACCCTTTGTCACTCAGTCCTTCCACCAAGCAAGCATCCGTCACATCCAGCGCAAGCCGATTCGCCCTATCCATCAGTTGCCGGTCTTCTAACACACGGGCAGCCTCACAAAGCAGCCATCCCGCCTCTACATCATGTCCATAAGAGTCCATCTCAACCAGACTGTTCCATGCATTATCAAAGAACAAATTAAAATGTCTCTTTGAAGAGTCATAAATGCGGTCCATAAACAACTCGGTGCAGAATTCGAGTCTTTTCCTCAGTCCGTCGTCTTTCCAGCATTGATATAAAAGGGTATAAGCTTCCAGCACGTGCAAATGCGCATTCATAGTCTTGGATGCATTGTTATCATAATTATCCAGTTGTTTCCAATCTTCAGTAAAAGATTCCACATAACCGTCATATTGCGGTTCGCGGCCTTTCTCCTCCAAGGTATGATATAAACCGACAGCCATATCCAGACTCTCGCTGTTACCTGTTGCCAGATAGTGTTCAGCCAGCCCATAGATGGCGTAGGTCATGGCATACGTATATTTGGAAGCATTCAGCACCTCACCGTCAGGATTGACCAGCCAATATACCCCACCATGTTCCTTGTCTATAAATGTATCAATGAAGTAGCGTTGCGATTTATCCGCAAGCTTCAGATAAGCCTCATCCTTAAACGTACGGTATGCGGCAGAAAAACTCCACAGAATCCGGGCATTCAGAACCCCTCCTCTCGGAGCATCCACTACCGGAGTACCATTCCGCAATACAGTTCCATAAAAACCGCTGTCGGGAGCCACTGCATAATCCATCCAAAACGGCAACACGCTGTCCCTGACATTCGTGACAATCTCTGTACGCATGCGTGTCTGCATATCTGTCTCCCCTGAATGCGACCGGCAAGACGCAACCAGCAGTGCTATCCAATAAAACATCTTCCTTTCCATAATTATTCTCTAAAACCATCAAACTTTTCCTTGTTTAATTCCCCGTTTATCAGAGACTGGTGTTCGTCGTCTCAAGTACTGGTGTTTGTCATGTCAGACACCGGCTTTCATCACGACAGACGCTGACGTCTATCACAACAACTACTGGTGCCTGACATTTCACTCACAAATATTTTATTATTAAGTGTTTATTTATAATTTATCAATATCCCGGATTCTGGTCAGCCTGATTGATGAGCGGGTTGGTCAGAATCTCATTCGTCGGAATCGGGAAGATTTCCTGATAAGCCTCGTGCTCAAAGAAACGGAATGAGTCACCAGTCTGCAGACAAGCCTCTTGTGAAGAGTTGGCTACTGTTTTCGGATATTCGGCGGCAAACCATTCTTTGCACATACCCATACGGCACAAATCATGGTAAAGCGAGAACTCGGCATTGAATTCATGGCGACGCTCTATAATCAGCGCCACCTTCCATACCGGAGAAGTATAGCCTTTGGCTGCTTTATAGCTTGTATAATAGGTCTCTGCATCCGGCACTTCCACCGTCTGGGTATTCAACATGTCGGCGGGTAGGTCAATCATCGTCGCTCCCATCTCCAAATTACCCCAAGCACGGTTACGTATCTGACGTATCATGTTCCATCCGGTAGCGTTGTCACCTGTCTCGAAACAACATTCTGCATAGTCGAGCATGATGCCTGCATAACGCTTCAAAGTCAACGAAATAGGATTGAATACTTTGTTGTTCTCACCTGGCTTGCATCTCCAGTATTTCAAGGAATAAACAGTAGGCATATTTTCGGAACCTTGGAAAAGACCGTCAAAACCACTTGTCACCCCTACAGTCTGCCCGGTAATGGGATGCGTATCCCCTTTGGCAACAGCAGAGTATTGGCGGCGTTTGTCACCCGGTTCAAAGGAACGTACAAACTCCCAAGAAAGACAGAGAGACCCCCAGCCTCCCCATTCGGGTGCCGCACACATATATCCGTACCACATCATGGCATCTGAAGACGAATCGGCTCCCCAGCCCATATATCCTTGTTCATGATACATCACCTCAAATACAGATTCTTTGGTCCAATGTGTATCCCAGGCATGCAGGTTACCGAAGCAGGGCTCCAATGAATAGGTTCCACTGTCCACTATATCCTTTAGTTCCGTCTTGGCTTTCGTAAAGTCTTTCTTCAACATATACAGCTCGGCCAAATAAGCTTTGCAGAACCCCTTGGTTATACGTCCGTATTCACCATTCATGGGTAACCAGTCCAGATGGTCGCGTCCAAAAGACAAATCTTCCTCGATAGCCGCATAAGTCTCATCCACGGATTCCGGACGTGCCTTTCCTACCGAAGTAGTATAGGTTTCACCGGTAAGCAACATCGGTACCCTTCCGAAAAGTTTCGTCAGGTAAAGGTAGTTATAACCGCGGATGGCACGTGCTTGCGCTTCATAAACGGTCTTGGAATTGCTGTCCGCAAATATAGAGGCATCCGCCGTCTCCAGGCCAGCCAGGAAACGGTTTGCACGGTCCACTGCACGATAACTCATCCGCCATGCAGTCTCCAGGGAACCCTTATCGGGTTTCCAGGCATGACGCTGCCATTCCGCATCCCAACCGGAAGCCTGACAGTCCATCGTAGAATGGTTGGCAGCAAATACCTGAGGCTTGAATCCCCATGTTTCGTCATCACCGGAACCGTGCTGGTCCGTATAAAAGGTATCATAAAGTCCGTTCAATCCGGAAAGGACATTCTCCTCCGTTTTAAACATGAAATCTGCCGGAAGAATATCGTAATGATCCACTTCCAAATAATCGTCACAAGACGTTACGGTGCTTAAGGCCAGCACACCGATCAACAGTTTATATAAGTTTTTCATAATCATATTTTTTATCCGTTAGTATTAGAACTGTACACTCAGACCGAAAGTAACCGACATCGGGAACGGATAACGTCCTCCGTCAAATCCCGAATACAATACATTGGAGTCACCAACTTCCGGATCGCCGAACTTATTGTACGAAGAGATGGTACATACATTGTCGACACTGGCAAATACGCGTGCATTTTCCATTTTCACCGGTTTCAGCACATTCTTCGGGAATGTATATCCTATCTGAATATTTGAAATCTTCAGATAATCCCCCTTCTGGATGTAGGCGTCGGACACACGCATGTTCTTATTATAGTCTGTCTTGGTGATACGCGGATATTTGGCGCCGGTATTCGAAGATGACCATGCATTATTGATATATTCCTTCAGTACATTCTGATAACCGCCGTCGGGTGCATAGACTGAGGTCAAGCGGGCCGAAGAATAAGAAAGGATATCCATACCGGCTACACCGTACAAGTTCATCGAGAAATCAAAGTTTTTCCAGGAAGCGGTAAGGTTCATTCCGTAAGTGAACTTGGGATATCCATTGCCTATAACAGTACGGTCGGCATCGGTAATCTGCCCGTCACCATTCAAATCAACAAACTTATAGTCGCCGGGCTGGGTAGTCTTGTCCTGATATACACCACTTTCAACTCCCTTTTCAACCGCCAGCCTATTCATTTCATCAATTTCGGCCTGGGTTCTGAAAATGCCTTCTACCTTCCAGCCATAGTAGGAACCTACAGGATAGCCGTTCTGTGTAATGGAGTGGTTGTCCCAGTTGTCGCCATCTTGTGCTGAACCTGACTTGCTGAATATCGGATCGCCGACTTCAATAGCCTCGTTCTTCAGGGTAGACCCATTCAGTCTTATGCCGATATTCCAATCGCTGAAGCTCTTGTTCCACGCAGCAGTAAACTCGAAACCTGAGTTACGGATATGTCCCGCATTAGTATAGACATTGGAGAAACCGGTGGAAGGACGAATCTGGCGATACAGAAGCAGATCCTTTGCGTCACGGATAAAGTAATCGGCAGAGAAAGAAAGCTCATTGTTCATAAAGGCAAAGTCAATACCGATATTTGTCTGCTCATTGGTTTCCCATTTCAGGTTGGTATCAATTTCTTTCTGCTGGGCAATACCGGCACCGTTAATCACACTCGAACCATTAAAGAACCAGTACATTGCATTTGCCGAAGACAACTGTGCTATGGACAAGTTGGTACCATTGCCCGCATTACCGGTCTGTCCCCATCCGGCACGCAACTTCAAGTTACTGAACAGTTCTAAATCCTTAATGAACTTTTCCTCGGAAAGACGCCAAGCTACAGAAGCGGAAGGGAATGTACCATAACGATTGCCGGCACCAAAGTTCGAAGAACCGTCGCGGCGTACCGTTGCAGTCACAATATAGCGGTCGTTCAAAGTATAAGTCAGACGGCCGAAGTAAGAAAGGAATCTTGTCTTCAAATCCAGCCCACCATCCGTTTGCTTAGACGATGGGTCATTGGTCAATGAAATTTTGCGGATGTTGTCTGCCGGGAAATCGTTGGCACTGGAATTCAGCCAGGCACCGTTCGTATCGCTGGTAGAGAAACCGGCCATTGCACTTACGCGGTGATGCTCATTGGACCAGTCATAGTTCAAGAACGCTTCCAGACCGAGTGAAGTGGACTGGCTCTGGTTCAGCGAGAACGAGTCCTTACGGTCTTGAGTTCCAAAGGTTCTATCATTATAGGCTGTATAGCCATTATAACCTTTTGTATAATAATTATAACTGGCAATAGTCTTGAAAGTCAACCCTTTGTACAAATCGAGTTGTAGGAAAGCACTAGCAAGCATACGGTCCCATTTATTAATACTGTCGGCAGTCTTGGCAGCAGCAACCAGATTGTCAGCTCCCTTGTTCACGTCTCCATTGCCTTCTTTCTTGTAATGTCCCCAAGTACCGTCGGGCAACACAATAGGCATGGAATAGAAAACACCGTCCTCTACATAATCCATGGTTGGAATGGCTTGTGCATAGTTTCTCAGGTTGCCTCCTCCCATCTTTTCCGAATGTGCATAGTTCAAGTTCAAGCCTACATGCAGAAAGTCTTTCACTTTGTGAGTGATATTAGCGCGTGCCGTCAAGCGTTTAAAATTCGACTCAATCACGATACCCTGGTTGTTCAAATAACCCAGAGATAAGTTGGCTTGGGTATTTTCGCTGCCTCCCGAAGCAGAAAGGTTATAGTTCTGCTGTAATGCCGTGCGTGACATTTCATCCTGCCAGTCAATGCTGTTCAGTCTGCCTATGTAATCCTCGCCATATGCCAGATTGGTCATGGCAATACCGTCATTCTTGACGGCGGAACGTACAGCACTTGCAAACAAGCCCGCATCAGCCACATCAATCTTATTCGAATTGAACTGGAGGGCATAGTTGGCCGAAAAGTTCACCTTTGCCTTCCCCTTACCACCGTTCTTGGTAGTAATCATAATGACGCCATTGGCACCGCGAGTACCATAGATTGCCGTAGCCGAAGCATCCTTCAGAATTTCGATGGACTCTACATCATTAGGATTCAAGAAATCGATGGAAGTTCCTACCTGCACACCGTCCACTACATAGAGTGGGTCGGCAGAACCATTCACGGTTGCCACACCGCGGATACGGATGGAGAAACCTCCTTCCGGGTCACCGGAAGAACGGATGACAGATACACCTGCCGCAGCTCCCTGCAAACCTTGTCCCAAGTTCACCGGATTCCGCTTCATCATTTCCTCCGCATTCACGGAAGCCACAGAACCGGTGAGGTCGGATTTCTTCATCGTACCGTAGCCCACAACAACTACCTCCTCCAAGGTTTCGGTATCCTCCTTTAAAGTAATTTTCAGAGCATTCATATTCCCGGTTACTTTGACCGTTCGCGCCAGATAACCGATGTAACTGGTCTTCAGCGTAGAACCTACGGGACACTGCAAGGAGAAGTTACCGTCCAAATCGGTAATCATACCGTTTGTCGTACCTTCCACAATGACATTGGCACCGATGATGGGCTCGCCTTTCTCATCCACCACTTGGCCCTTCACAGTAACTACACTCTGCTGTACGACAGTGACACCTGCAAACGGCTGTACGCTTGTTGCAAAGAGAGGTCCGGCACATGCCAGCGATACTGACATGATACCCAAATACTTCATCACATTTCTCATAAATACTAAATACTTAGGTTTAACAAATACCCCGGTCATAAGCACATCGGGAAAAAGATATGCGACACAATTTTGTGCCACTATAGAGGCACTGCCGTGCCATTGGGAAGGCACATCTGTGCCACCATAGTGGCACAGATTTCGGTAACTATATCCCTTTCTCTTCCATACCGACAGGGGTGAATTCAATATAGATTTTCAAAGATTAAGTTCAGAAACTCAGGGAAGTGCCTTCAACCTGGTTCAACAGTTGCGGTTTGGCCTTTCCACAATCCACTTTCACAACCTGAATACGGTTGTCGGCAGGTAGACAAACCAATCCTTCTGCCTGCTTCTTGTCAGCACTGTATACCTTCAGGCTCATTTTACTCCAATCCATCTCAGCAGTGGACTGCGCCAACTTCAGATGAGGAAGTACCGAACCGTCACGTACCAGCATGATTATCGGCAGACTGCCTGCTTCAATCCGGTGCCATCCGCCTTCGTAGACTTTCTCTGTCTGGTAGTCTATCCATTTTCCTTCGGGAAGGTAAACTGTGCGGCCCGTCATACCGGATTCAAGCAAGGGGGCAACCAGAATCTGCGAACCGAAGAGATACTCGTCATCCACTTTCCATGCTCCCGGATCATCGGGGAATTCTACAAACAAGGCTCTTAGCATCGGTAAGCCCTTTTCTGTACATTCCTTAGCCTGAGCATACACATAAGGCATCAGACGGTACTTCATCTCCGCACTCTTGCGGAAGACATCCTGCACACGCTTGCTGTCGTACAACCACGGCTCTGTCGGAGGTGCCCCATGCGCGCGGGTATGGGAAGTAAGAAAACCGAACGGTATCCAGCGGCAATACAAGTCCTCCGGAGTGGATTTTACAAAGCCGCCCATATCATGGCTCCAGAAGGAGAAACCGGACAAGCCGAAGGACAAGCCTGCACGAAGCGTACCCAGCAGACCCGTGTTCGTAGTTGCAGCATCACCGCCCCAATGCAATGGATAACGCTGGGAACCAGCCCATGCGGCACGTGCCCACATTATATTCTCGTTGTGCAACTTCTTGGTTATCTCGGACACTGCCATATCATAACGCACTGGATAGAGGTTATGCTCATACCATCCGCTCTTGCCGGAAGCGTAAATACCATTCAGTGGAGCAGCCTCGCCAAAGTCTACTTTAATGGCACTGACACCGATATTCAGCAATCCCGCCAGTTTGTCCTGATACCACTTTACTGTTTCCGGATTGGAAAAATCAAGCACCACATCTTCGTAGGGAAGTTCACCATTTCCATTTTTCACATACATGTCTTTCTCTATCAGTTCAGAGAAATAACGGTTTTTAGGAGTGAAATAAGGCAACTGCCACAAACATACATGGAAACCTTGTGACCTCAAATCCTTCAACATCTGCTGTGGATTCTGGAAACGGTTCTCGGAGAATTTATAGTCACACTGCCAGTCCACATCAAACCAGCCGGTATCGAAATGGATAACATCGCACGGATACTTGTTCTTACGGATATTGGCCGCTACATCATAACCTTCCTTTTCACTGAAATAGGTAATACGGCTCATCCACGTACCGAAAGACCACAAGGGGGGCATGCCCGGCTTTCCTACCAAATCGGTGTACTCGTCCAGAATATCTTTCGGCTCGCCGAAGAAAACGAACAAATCCAGGTTCTCGTCACCCATGAACATTTTGTTCAGCCCAATATAGGTAGCACCAAAATCACAAGTCACGGGAGCGGATGTATGCATAAACATACCATATCCCCGGTTACTCATAAAGAAAGGAATCGGTTTGTACATCTGGTCCGTCTCAGGCCCTTGTGGGTCTGTAACGAACAAGTTCACCTTCTGTCCGGCCTTGTTCAGCCCAGTGGCAGACTCTCCGCAACCAAAAATCATTTCATCTGCAGTCAAGGTAAATACCGGATTGATGCGGCGAGCATTGTCGCTTCCCCGCTTCACAAAACAGAACGGCGTATATTTTACCTGCGTAGAGTCCGCGTCGCTCAAAGCGGCAGTCTGGCTCAAGATACGTCCGGCTTTATCCTTCAAGACGATTCTCCAAGGATTCTTGTTAATCTGAATGGTTCCATAGTCGCTGGAATAGATAATCTTGTCATTCGTCTCGGTAACTTTCCAGCTTCCATCCCTGCCCGGTTCCTTTGCCAACATGATGGAAGCGGCAGGTTTGGGTTCCACCGGGGTCGTTAGCATACGGATACGTACCGTACGCGGAGTTACAAAGTCAATCTTGAATTTGAGGTTAGGGTCATTTTCATAGGCAGTGAAGGGGAAATCGAGCATTCTCATTTTACGGGGCTGTGCACCGTTGGTATTGAAGGCTTGGCGGGGCATCAGATGCCCGCGTTTCCAATTCACCAGCCCTTCACCCGACTTGGCATCGAATGACTCCAGGTGATCTGCAAAAAACAAGGTATTACTCAAGTCACGGAAATCGGTACTCATGTCCAGAGGTTGGTTCATCAAATACGAAGTACCGTCATTGACATGTGGCTGTGCCAACAGATTGCCACCGGCAAACAACAGCATCGCCACTGCTAAAAGTTCTTTCTTCATACTATTAGGATTTAAATGATCTCGCCTGCAAATGTATTTTTCTTAAAGGAAACACAGATGCCTTAAAAATGTCTTTTAATATCCGGTTTTGTTTCATAGAACCCATATAGGGCCATTGGAAACAAAATGCATACTATTTTTCACCAAACGGAGGATATCATCCCACACGAATACGCAAATCTTTCCTTGCTCGTTCGAAGGATTATATTTAAGTTTGCAGTTACAATATTGTTAATCCTTCTAATAAAGAAAATACATGAAACAACTGCTCCTATTCCTTATATGCAACCTGGCCTTCCTCCTTACTGTTCAAGGTAACTCAGCGGAAATCCCGCCGGCTGTCATGTTCAAGCAGCTCTCTACAACAGAAGGACTCTCCAACAACAGTGTCCGAAGCATCTACAGAGACAATAGGGGATTCCTCTGGGTGGGGACAGAATCAGGACTCAACAAATACGACGGCTACTCCTTCCAGCAGTATTACCAGAACAACTCCGACCTGCCGGACGATGCCATCAGCGAAATTTTCGAAGGACCGGACGACAATGTATGGATAAGGACTTCCAGCGGCTACAGTATCTATAATTATAAGACCGGTAAATTCGACAATGACTATAAACCCATACTCGATGGGCTGCAAATCCCCAGTAAAAACATTCTGAGGATGGGAAAAACATCCAAGAATGAGTTTTGGGCCTACGACTATTCCAAACTTTACATACGAAGCATGGACAACAGCTCCATCAAAGCCTATCCACTGGCAGTTGAAAAGATTTCAAACCTCTATATAGGTGTCCAGTTCATTTATATAATGTACTCCAACGGTACCCTATACAGTATCAGCAAGCAGACTTCCGAAGTCAAGGAAATAGCCATTCCCACCATCTATAGACCTTTGCTGGAGAATCATGAGCCACACATTTACATAGACCAAAACGAAAGCCTATGGGTATACACCTTCCAAAACAGCCTACTTTTGCACAAGAACAGTTTTACACAGCAATGGGAGGACATCAGCCTGAACAATAACACTCACATACAGTACAATCGCGTGCAACGCATCCTCGACCTGGGAGACGGCAACGTATGGATACTTACCAGCCATATGGGGCTGTTCGTTTACAACACCCTGACCAAATCGCTTACCAACTTGGTGCACAATCCATTGAAACCGCACACCATTGCCAGCAACAATCTGAATACCATTTACCGGGACAAAGACGGAACCATATACATAGGGAATTTCAAACACGGTATTTCCTATTATAGCCCCATGTCCCAAATCATACTATGCAACAAATCCCTGGAATATGATGATATCCTGACCTTCTGCGAAGACACCAGCCAGGAATACATTTACTACGGAACAGACGGTACGGGACTAATCCGACGTTCACTAGTGACCGATTCATACGAAAAGATAGCAACTCCCGCCAATATTATAGTCGACTTATCCATCGACTCCAAAAACCGCCTATGGATAGGCACCTTCCAGAAAGGACTGCTATGCTACTCGAAAGGGCAAATCAAACAATACACAGTAAGTAACAGCCAGCTTCTCGAGAACAATGTGTATACAGTAAAGGTAGACAAACACGGATACATCTGGATAGGTACCATGAAAGGATACATACAGAGGTTAAATCCGGAAACCGGGCAGTTTGACACCATCTTGTACCGTCCGGGAGAATTCTTTGTCCGAGATATGTACTATGATAAAGACAGTACCCTTTACGTAGCGACCAAAGGAGGACTCATTATCATCGATACGGAAACCCAAGCCTATAATATCTACGCCGAAGCCGGCCGCTTCAAGGAGAACAATATGCTCACTGTCTATAAGGACAGCCGGGACCTTCTTTGGATAGGACATCCACACGGACTGAGTATATGGAACCAGAAGAACGACTCCATCTACTTCCTTGACCAGAAAAACGGACTTGCCGCCAACCTCGTCAGAGCCGTCACGGAAGACAACAACAACCAGATGTGGATTGGTACCGGCAACGGCATCTCACGAATCAAAATAACAAACGGTACATACGCCATCGTGAACTACTCCGTAAGCGACGGACTGATATGCAACGATACTAATGTCCACGCCATCCTCAAGCTACAGAACGGCAATATACTGATAGGCACGCCACAAGGTTACCAGACTATCATTCCACAAGACATCCTGACCACAAGTTATGATGCCAATATTTACCTTACCGGTATTGAGCTCAAATCCGGAATGACCCATCCGGACATCCTGAACGGCAGCTCACTTGAATGTGCACAACATCTTTCCTTCACTGAAAAGGAAAATTCATTCACTCTGTCCTTCTCTGCCCTCGACCTGGTGGAAACGGATAAGATAAAATATGCCTATAAGATTCATTCCAACTGGATTTATGCTGAAAACAACAAAGTAAACCTATCCATGCTGACTGCCGGAAACTATACTTTATCCGTCAAGGCATGCAACTCACAAGGCATATGGAGCCCCAACGTCAAGGAACTGAAAATAAAGATACTCCCTCCTTGGTGGCGCACTTGGTGGGCTTATACCATATATAGCGGTATCGTTTTGTGCATCCTTCTGTCCATTATCCGCAATCTGCGCTTACGCCAAAAGCAGAAACAAATCATGCAGGCCATCGAGGTGGAAAATGAAAGGCAGCAGAAAATCAACAATATGAAACTGCAGTTCTTTGCCAACATAAGTCACGAACTGCGGACCCCCTTGTCACTTATCATCAATCCGCTTGAAGAGTTTTTCGTAGACCATCCCGAATATCGTAAAGGCATTCTGGATATGGTCAAACAAAATGCCGACTATCTGCTGGAACTGATTAACCAACTGCTGGATTTCAGAAAGCTGGATGCCAAGGCTGAAACCCTGAAATGCAAACATGACAACATCCTTATCATTCTGAGTGAAATATTCCACTCTTTCGATCCGATAGCACAGAAACGGAACATCAGCTATAGCCTTACCGCTCCACAACATTCTGTATTCATGGATTTTGACTATGACAAGATACGCAAGATATGCACAAATATCCTGTCAAATGCATTCAAGTTCACTCCCAATAAAGGAAGCATCTCACTGGATATTGCCGTAAGAGGCACAAATCTGGAACTGACCTTTACCGACACCGGTTGCGGCATAGAGGATGAAGCCAAGGAGAAAATATTCCAAAGATTCTATCAGTCGGGCAAAAACCAGTCGAACAACGGAGGCAGCGGCATTGGACTGCACATTGTTTCCGAATACGTAAAGATGCATCAGGGTACTGTCTGTGTCAGGGATAACCAGCCTTGTGGTTCTGTATTCCTGATTGCCCTACCCCTACACCAGAACAGTAATGAAACCAAAAACGGAGAACCGGTCGAAGGACCGGAAATAAAAGAAGAATCCCATCCATTCACCATACTACTCGTAGATGACAACTACGACTTCTTGAAATTTCTCTCTGAAAGTCTTGCCAGGCAGTATCATGTATTAAAAGCCACAAACGGAAAACATGCACTGAATGTACTGGAAAAGGAAGATATTGATTTAGTGGTCAGTGACATCATGATGCCCGAGATGGATGGTCTGGAACTATGTTCAACCATCAAGAATGACATACGCTACTCCCATATCCCCATTATCCTCCTGACAGCTAAGGCAAGTGAAGAACACCAATTGGAAGGGCTTAGCGTTGGCGCAGACGACTATATCACCAAGCCTTTCAATATGGAAGTCCTCAAGCTGCGCATCAACAAGATTATCGAGATGAACGTCAAACGTCAGGAAATATTCAATCAGGACATTAAAATCGAGCCAAGCCGTATCACCATCACTCCCCTTGACCAGCAGCTGGTGGAAAAAGCCATCCAGATTGTAGAGGACAATATCAGCGAAACCGAGTTTTCCGTCGAGGAGCTTGCCAGCAGCCTGAATATATCACGCAGCTATTTCTACAAGAAAATGATTAAGATAACGGGAAAGAAACCCATCGAATTCATCAGGACCATCCGTATGAAACGTGCACAACAACTCTTGACAGAAAGCCAGATGCAAGTTTCGGAAATTGCATATACCTTGGGGTATAACTCCCCCAAGATATTCTCCAAACATTTTAAAGAAGAGTTCAACATCAGCCCATCCGAATTTATAAGGCAGCAGGCTGAATAGAAACATTATTTTGACATCAAAGCATCCAACGAAGACACCAACGCCACCAAAGCAGCACTCCAATTAATGGCTATTTCATTGGAAGCATACGAACCTTCCACATCTGCATAAGACTCATCCGGCAGGTTGGAAGCATAAGCAACGCCATCCTGCTGCCCAGGATTGGGACCGCCAACCAGGAAACCGGGAAGAGGTGCCTCTATATCATCCGATGCAGAAAGACGATGGTGCGGATACAGAGGACTTTTCATCCCGAAACCGGTGACATAACAATATCCCGTGGCATTCTTTCCTAAAATGTAGTCCATATTGCGGTAGGCGTTCGTCAAGTACGACTTCTCGCCTGTAAGCAAATAGGCGCAAACCAGTGAAGTGGCTTGGTTAGCACACCCTTCGGCAAGGCATCCCCAGAAGAAATCTTTGGCATCGTTGCCGTAAGGAGCATGGAAAGGAGAGCGGTCAGCACCCCGCACAGCCTCGGCAGCATAGTCCAGTAGCAGGTCTTTCATGGCATTTGCCAACTCCACGTCTTCACCCTGATATTCCCTGCCCGGTTGCAGCCAGGCAAACACGCCCAACGCAGTGGTATTGCCCCAAGAAGGAGTCTTATATGCAGTGGGCAGATGCTTCTTCACTTGTTCCCGGTAAACGGGCTTTCCCGTAGCAAGATAGAGCTCGGAAGCCGCCCAGAAGAATTCGTCATCGGCACTACGATCACCGTAAGCTCCCGTAACCACGGCAGGTTGATATTGCTTGTTGAGGAGGTCCTGATGATAGAGCGCTTGCGGATGCGCTTCTGCCCAGGCGTAAGCACGTTCGGCAGCCTGCAAAGCCACTTCCGAAAAGCCCGGATAATCCTCTTCGTAAGGAGCAAACAAGGCAGAAGCCTGCGCCAAAGCCGCAGCATAGTCCAATGCCGCCGTTACTGATTTCTGAACTACATAACGGGGCTGCTTACACTCCGTAGGCTTGATAAATCCCTCGAACGAAGGGGTAGTCAGCTTGTGGTAGACTCCTCCGTCGGCAGGGTCTTGCATGGTCAGCATCCATTTCAGGTTATAGTACATCTCGTCCAGCAAATCGGGCGTGTGGTTTCCACTTTCCGGGATGTTGACCCGTTGACGGATAAAATAGTCAGGAAAGCGGGCATAAATCGCCTGCATCAATCCGATGGAATAAGCGGAGTTCACAATGTACTTGTTATAATCTCCGGCATCATACCATCCTCCCGGAGAAGAAATCACCGCTCCCGCCTTACGTTCCGGCCCGGCAGCATTGGGATGTACCAGCACCTTGTCATCTGGATGGCCTGCCGGACGGCTCCACCGACCCGCATAAGTCGCTTCGATGGGCATACCCGTACGTTGGTAATAGAAAGATTTCAAAGCGGCATCGGCCAAAGGGGACAGCACCTTTTCCTTTACTTCGAATGCCACTGAATCGCCGTTAACCAACAGAAGATATCTTCCCGGTACCGTGATGTCACTGAAATCCAATATTGTCCTGCTCCTATCCGACCAAGCGGATGAAGCGGTATATCCGGGTTTGCCGGAAAGTAGCCGATTGCCCGTGGCTGCATCTACTATGGTAAATTCACGTACCTCACCGGTATTCACCACTGCTACTTTCTCCTGCCGGGGATAGTACCCTAACTGATTCAAACGTACAGTTTCTGAAGGATGCCCTAAAGTGGCCATTCCTCCCAGAACTGTAAACAGACATGTAGTTATATTCATATCACTATTCTTTATATATTAATATTATTCCATTTCAAAATTATTTATCCGACAATAAGGTAATGAAACTGATGGCCGGCAAGTGTACCCGTACCTGCCCATTCTCCACTTTCACTGCAGTTTCCTTCATGCAGTCTTTTGTATTGGTCACATAGACTTTCAGTTCCTTCACTTCTGCAGGGATACCGGAGATGACAGCCTCGCAATCCGCCCCATTATTGACCATATGGACGGCATATTCTCCGCGCACCATATTTCCGAAAGCCGCACAGTTTACGTTTTTCTTGCCACTTCTGACCGGAATGGCCAAAGCATCGGCCGGAGTGGAGGCCAGTTGCTTGATATTCCAGAAACGTTGCGTAGGACGCAAAGGGCCTTTGGAACCATAAATGCCGTCTCCCCACAACAACGAATAGTCTGAAGTGAGCTGCCACTGCAAGATGGACAATGGTTGGCAAATCGCACAAATACGTGTATACAGATTGATTTCATAAAGTGCAAACGTCGACTCATTGAATATCTCGGCATAACCATGAGCAGCGGCATCCGTACTACCCTCACCAACCAAGAGTAGTACATTAATCTCTTTGGCAGCACCCGCCCACTTCCTTAACGTAACATCATCACAACCACGCCATGAATGGAAAGAAACTGCACCAATATACTTATGAGTCTCAGGATTGTTCAAAGCAGGAAGGATAAAATCGAAAGTAGTGGCATCCGAATTGTCGCCAAGCAGCATGCGGGTAGGAAGATTCAACCCTGCCAGATAAGCACCGAACTCCTTAATGAAATCTGCATGCTCCTGCGGAGTGTGGAGGACATCAATACCCAAATCCGATTCATTGAACGAGAACATGGAGAACTCAATACCATAATACCGTTTGGCATACAACAGATAATCTGCCATGGATTTATAAATCTTCTCCTTTTTCCGGTTATCCAGACGATAAGCAATGACACCACCTTGACGGGCATAACTTGCAGGACCTCCGTCAATGGCCCATGCAGGCGGAAACCAACAGCTTAGTATTACCGGCATTCCCATCGCCTTCAAGCGCTTTGCCATGAGGAGACTTTCCTCCACCCGCTTGTTCAGTCCCCCATTCTGTGCCACGGCAATAGGATCGGATTCTTCTTCGGGTTGCCACAATCTCCACGGAAATTCCACACGTCCATAGGCTACACGCAAGTTTTCCAGACAGTAATCTATTACTTTAGGGTCGGCAGCAGGATTCTGCAGGCGGAAATTCCCTCCAAAGCCTGCAAACAAACTTCCCGGATTCTGCATATCCAATGTAATTTCCGCGTCACTATGATCTATCACTCCGGAAGCATGCAGTTCCATAGACAATGCTGTTCTCCCAGCCTTTTTCAGAATCGGCATTAGCGAGATATACACAACAGTACCGGTAGACTCTTTTTCAACCGTGGCCTTTACAGACTTATTGAACTTGAATTCCAACTTCCTATTGGCCGAAGTAACGGTCAGCTTCCTGCCACTTACCCTTACTTTGGCATCAATGTAGTTTTCCGGACTTAAAGCAATACAGTAATAGGCTGCCTGGTTCAAAGTAGTGTCCGACAGCGCATCAATAGAAATCTCCACCAGACCTTTTCCCTTGTCCGTCACTTTCTGATGGAACTTTATACCTCGCAGAGTAGTCGTCACTTCCTGCATGTCCCCTTCACGATGGAAAACGGGACGGACCTGCTTCTCCTTTCCGGTAATCTCCATATCTCCTTTCAAGGTTCCGACACGCAGGGATGACTCAAAGTCTATCAATTCACCGTCTACGCGGACACCCGTGATATTGCTCCATGCCATCACTTCCGTCTGGGCAGAAAGCGGCAGAGATAATATACCACACAGCAATACAACTATTCCAAACTGGAAAATTCGTAAATTCTTCATAATATCAAATCTATAAAAGGTTGTCATTTCAGTCTGGTATCAATCTCAAACCCCATACGGCTGTTATGATAAGGACAATTCCACATACTTGCTTTAGGCTCCTTGTAGCGGGGAGTTCCATCTTCCAGCACCGTTCTGAACCATTCACCATACTCCTTGTCTATCATCCGTGATTTGATGAAGTTCCAGGTGCGGACGGCACTGTCCAGATAAGATTGTTCACCAGTCAGTTGCCAGGCATTGATACAGCCGACCACAGTTTCCGCTTGGCACCACCAGGAAGCGTCCTTCCTGATTTTGTCCTTATGTCGTTCATACATCATAGCTCCCATCGGGTTGATGCCCTCCTTCAAGGAAGCATCTGCAAGTTCCAATGCTACCTTCCTGCACCTCCCGATAACCTCCGGGTCACCCAGAGCCTCTGCAGCTTCCGTCAGCAGCCAAGAAGTTTCGATATCATGCCCGTAAGAGTCGATGTCATCCAGATTGTTCCAGTTCGAATCACAGTATAATATCAGGTGATGTGTTTGTGAGTTATACAGTTTGGTTGTTATCAAGTTTATCACTTTTGCAAGGCGCTCGCGAAGGCCGTCATCTTTCCATACTTTATATAACGCTGTGTATGCCTCCAATACATGGATATGGGTATTCATTGTTTTGGTGGCAACACCATCTCCATCATATCCCAGCTTTTGGGGAGTTCCCCATTCGCGGGTAAAGGATTCTATATAGCCATCATTTACGGGATCTTTGACTTTGCTCTCCATTATCCGATAAAGCTCTATGGCTTTTTGCAGGCTTTCATTGTTGCCCGTTGCCCTGAAATGTTCGGACAACCCATAGATAGCATAAGAGCAGCCGTAAGTCTGCTTGTTCGTATCCAATGGGGTACCGTCCGCTTTTATCAGCCAATATACGCCTCCATACTGCGAATCAATGAAGTGATCTATGAAATACCGTTGCGCCCTGTCAGCCAATTTACGGTAGGCAGTATCGCCATACATCCGGTAGGCGGTTGAAAAAGTCCAAAGGATGCGGGCATTCAGTACACCACCTTTGGGAGCATCCGCTATCGGGGCACCGTCACGTCCCAATGAACCATAAAAGCCTCCGGAAGAATCTACGCTGTATCTTTCCCAAAAAGAGAGGATATTCTCTTTCAAGTCCGAGGTTATTTCATCTTTTAAAACCTTGTCTACGTGTGACTGTGCTTGCAGGAAAGGTGTAACCAGCAACCATACTGTAATCAGCAAAAAAACGGAAAACATACGTTTCATAATATAGCGATTTAAGGAATTAATCATAGTTACATTGCAAATGTACAAAAAAACAAATGGACACTACTCATTGCCATCCTTTTTCAAGGGATACAATTGGTTCCGATAAAGGCTATTTTTGGGTACTGAGTCCTTGTTTTACCAGACATCAGCTTCTATTGGCTCAAACGTGGGTATCCGGCAGCTCAAGCGCCATTGTCTGACAAATATAACAATGAATATCATAAAAATAGAGGAAAAAGACACATTTCATAACGTTATTGGCTACAAACAAAAGCCATCCGTTTCCTTTTTAGTCCGTATATTAGTAGAAAATTTTGTAACTCAAAAATAGATACTATGAGAAAGAAACATTTCCTATTTGCATCAGTCTTGGCACTGCTTTGCGGCAGCAGTGCGCTGCATGCGCAAGACTTCAAGCTGACATCCTCCGGTTATTTCAAGAATCAGGGAGTCGACATCATGGCTTTTGATGATATCTATCCCGAAGGACACCAAGGAGGGGTATGTATCATCATGAACGGACACCGTGTGGCAACAAACGGAGACATCCGCCTGGAAGCCACGCCCGGACAATGGCAACCCGTACCGAAACAGCTCGACCGGAAGCTCGGTGACAACAGCATCACCGCCACGCTGTGCTATCCCGACTCCTCACGCCATCTCACCGGATTCAACCCGATGATTTACCCGGACCTCCACCTTATATATACGGTAAACGTGGAAAGCAAAGGTAAAAACATAGAGGTGACCGTAGATCTTGACCGCCCCATTCCCCAGGAATTCATCGGAAAAGTGGGCTTCAACCTTGAATTCTTCCCGGGTTCCCTCTTCGGCAAGCCCTGGATTATGGACGGTCAGAGCGGCATCTTCCCGCAACAACCCAACTCTCCCCTAATGACAACCCAACCCAACTATCTGCATACGGGAAATTATCATGACGGCAAGCAATCGCTGGCAGACATGGACAAACTGATAGGAAAAGGTTACAGCCCGATTGTGGCCGACGACATCATCAGCGAACCTTATGCCAAAGGCCGTAAGTTTACCTCCCGCCCCGACGACCCTTACAACAAAGTAACCATCGAATCATTGAGTGGTGACCTACAACTGTTTGACGGGCGTATGAACCACAACAACGGCTGGTTCGTACTGCGCAGCAACATAAAACCGGGTGTCACCAAAGGGGCCGTCAAATGGATTATCACTCCGAACGTAGTGGCCGACTGGATGTATCAGCCGGTTATCCAGACTTCACAGATAGGTTATCATCCCGCCCAGGACAAGGAAGCCGTCATCGAAATGGATATACGTGACAATAGAAAGGAAACGGCACAAATCATCCGCATTGATGCCGACGGCGAAAAGGTTGTCAAGAACGTCACTCCTGCCAACTGGGGTAAATTCTTGAGGTATAACTATCTGAAAGTAAACTTCACAGATGTAAAGGAACCGGGGCTTTATAAGATTAAATACAATACCTCCGTGTCTCCCATCTTCCGCATCGACAATGACGTATATGCCCGCGGCGTATGGCAGCCCGTACTGGAATACTTCCTTCCCGTACAGATGTGCCACATGCGCGTCAACGAAAAATACCGCGTATGGCACGACTGCTGCCACATGGACGATGCCCAGATGGCACCGGCACACAATCATATCGACGGCTACGACCAGAAAGAGGGCCTGTCCAAGTTCAAACCGGGTGAAGTGGTTCCCGGAGTGAACATAGGCGGCTGGCACGATGCCGGAGACTTTGACCTCCGCATCGAATCCCAAGCCGGAGAATCCTATATCCTGGCACTGGCCTACGAAGCTTTCCACCCGAATCTCGACGTGACTTCCATCGACCAGATAAACCGTGTGACGGAAATCCACCAGCCCGACGGTAAGAATGACTTGCTGCAACAAGTAGAGAACGGCGCCCTTACGGTAGTCAACGGCTACCTGGCACTGGGACGTCTCTACCGGGGAATCATCTGCAACGACCTTCGCCAATACGTACTTCTGGGTGATGCCGCCGCCATGACGGACGGAAAAATCGGTAATGAAGACGACCGTTGGATATTTACAGAGGACAACCCCGGACGAGAACTGTCGACAGCCGCCCAACTTGCTGCCGTATCACGCGTATTGAAAGGCTTCAATGATACATTGAGTGTACATTGTCTCGACATTGCCCGCAAAGTATATGCTTCTACCGGAAACGGCAACAACAGAGCCTTGTTCCCCAAAGTGCAGGCAGCCGTAGAACTGTACCTCACCACGGGCGAACAACCCTATATGGACTTCATTCTGGACAACAAAGAGCTCATCATCAAGCAGATAGGCCGCATCGGCTGGTACACGGCACGTGTGGAAAAACAGTTTGCACAAATGAAGAACAAGAAAGCCAAAGCTTTCTCCACCGCTTTCCGCAAAGCTCTGACCGGATATGAACAAGAGCTGAACAAGCAAGTGCAGGAGACTCCTTACGGCATTCCCTACCGTCCACATATCTGGGGTGCAGGCTGGGATATACAGCGTTTCGGCTTCCAGCACTACTTCCTGACAACCGCCTATCCGGAAATATTCCCGAAAGCACCGGTATTCAATGCCCTCAACTTCATTCTCGGATGCCACCCGGGCTCCAACCAGGCTTCCTTCGCCTCGGGTGTCGGCGCACAATCAGCCACTGTGGGCTACGGACTGAACCGCGCAGACTGGTCGTACATTCCCGGTGGAGTCATTTCCGGTACGGCGCTTATCCGTCCCGACTTCCCGGAACTCCTGACGTTCCCGTTCCTCTGGCAACAGACTGAGTATGTGTTGGGAGGAGGTTCGTCCCACTATATGTTCCTGGTACTTGCAGCAGAACAGTTGCTGAAACAATAAGAAAGACAGAGGGGGAACAAAACCCTCTGGATGTTTTCTTTTAGGCGCGGATTACACGGATTTAGTTTACTGCATCCGTGGATTCCGCGTAACCCGCGCCCAATATTATAGTATAATGAAAGTGTTTATCTACTTTCCGTTCTTTCACCAATTATCCGTACGGAACGGAATGGTAGGCAATTCATTTCCGCCAATCATCGTACCAATCTGGAAATCATGGAAACAATAGCGCACGCTGACGGGATGGGATACCTTTTCTGAAGAGATTACCACTTCATTCGTCTGCCAGTGCAGCCATACTTTGTCGGCAGGATGGAACACACGGTCCTCACCCGCCACTTCGAAACCGCGAAGGTCATAGTTGCGACAGATACCCATTTCCAAATGGTCGAAGGAAACCCATGCTTCACTGCCTTTAGCAGTCCATGACTTATATTGTGGGCCGAAACAGTGTATCTGCTTCAATCCATAGGTAAGGTTCAATGCCAGATAGCTCAAGCGTTGACCTACCTTTGTCTTGTTGCGGGGATGGATATTGTACATCTCATAAGGCTCTACAAGGTCGTTTGTCGAAATCATACCACTGTTCGGAATCAGGCTTTGGGCACGGAATTGCGCTTCACGTAGGTAAGCAGCTTTCTCTTGCTGGGTACCTCCATAGGCGTACGGCGCTATTTCGGCAAAGTAGAAAGGCAATTCGCCCAGCCCCCATTCCTTGCGCCACAGCTGCACCATGTCGGCCAAGCGTTCGGCATATGTTTCATGGCGACCTACGTTCGACTCTCCCTGATACCAGATGAACCCTTTGATGGTATAGTTCTGAAGCGGCTTCAGCATGGCATTGTACATCAGCATGGGGCGGAGCATGGGATGCAGGCGTTCGATGGAATCGGGGTTGAGAGATATGTCTGGATAGTTTTCCAGCAGTTCACGGCTTATCCAACCTTCTACAGTGGATCCACCGTAAGCGCTACAGATGATGCCGACCGGAATCCGGAGGGCACGGCTCAACGAAGTGGCAAAATAGTAGGCCGTCGCACTGAAATCGGGTGCGGTTTCTATGGAAGATATGTTCCAGCTACCTTTGCAGTCGGTTTGCAGTTCATAAGTCTGGTGCTTGGGAACGGTGAACATACGCACCCCCTTATTCTCGGCAGAAACTATGATGTCATCCGCTCCGTTCATGATGCAACAGCCAGCAAAACCTTTCAGGGGCATTTCCATATTGCTCTGGCCGGAAGCAAGCCATACTTCACCGATTAGGATATTCTTCAACGTAGTTTTTTCTCCGTCATCAAAAGTTATCTCATAAGGCGTGTATCCTGCTGCCGGAGTCTCCACGGCAAGCGTCCAACCGCCATCCTTATCGGCACGGCAAGTCATTGTCTGTCCGTTCCACGAAGGCGTAACGCGTACTTCGGCTTCCGGAGCAGCCGTTCCCCACAGTTTCACTTCAGTCTGCTGCTGGAGTATCATGTTGTCGCCCACCAGTGCAGGCAGTTTTACTTTGGCGCCCAACGAGGCGGCACCGCATAATAGAATCAATGCAAGAACCTTACTTTTCATAGTATATTTGTATTTAACATTATATTCGGAATCAATAACGCGAGCAAAAATAAGGCTTTTTTGCTCACGTTCTCCGTTTCATGTGCAAAAAGTGGGTGTTTTTGCACATGTGCTCAAACAAAATTATACATTGATGTATTATACATTGATGTATAATTTGTATATTTGTCATTAAATCAAGAACAGAAAGTTTATGAAATCACCTTTTCAATACGGCACACTGGTTGATAAAGAAAGTTTCGTCAATCGGGTAGAAGAACGAAAGCAACTGAAAGAATTACTTGGATCGGGCATCAACGTAATGCTTATTTCACCGCGCCGATGGGGAAAATCGTCGCTTGTAAAAGTAGCTATGGACGAACTGACACAAGAAGACAAGCATATCCGTGTCTGCTTCATTGATGCATTCAGCATCAAGACGGAAGCTGAATTCTACCGCATCTTTGCGCGAGAAGTCATTTCTTGCGCCGCCTCCACCCTTGAAAAGAGGCTTGAAGATGTGAAACAGTTTCTTAAAGCCGTTTCTCCCAGTATCACATTGAAGAGCGACCCAACCGATACCCTCTCCTTTGACCTGAAATTGGAACTGGAAGAAAAAAGTGTCATGGAGATACTGGAACTACCCGAAAAGATAGCAGCTGCCAAAGGCATACACCTGATTGTCTGCATCGACGAGTTCCAACAACTGGCACTACTACCCGGCTACAAAAGTATGGAGGGAAAAATGCGCTCTGCCTGGCAGAAGCAGCAACAAGTTTCCTATTGCTTTTACGGAAGCAAGCGGCATATGATGATGGACATCTTCAACAATTCTTCTAACCCCTTCTACCGCTTCGGACAAGTACTGTTCCTGCAAAAGATAAAGAAAGAGGAATGGGTGCCCTTCATCGTCAATGCCTTCCACCGGACGAACAAAGAAATCAGCGAACAGCAAGCAGAACAACTGTGCGACATCGTGAAATGCCATTCGTGGTATTTGCAACAGTTGTGCTATTTCATCTGGAGCGGTACGTCTGAAAAAGTGACAGATGAGATTATCGAAATCCGTACCCACCAACTGATAGACACCAACATGCCTATGTTCATGAACGACACCGAGAACCTGACTGCTGCCCAAACTGCCATGCTTCGTGCTGTAGCCGATGGTGAATACCGCTTCAACTCCATCCCCGTAGTGCGGAAATATGAATTGGGCAGTGCACAGACCATCACACGCAACAAGCGTATGCTGACAGAACGTGATTTCATTGAGAAAGAGGGGAACAAGTATGTTTTCTCCGATCCGATATTCGAGCTTTGGTTCAGGAGGGAGTATTGCTGAATATAAAAAAAGAACGTGGAACTGCGTGCTATCCATCGTCTTTGAAGGTCCTGAGAAAACCCCACTATACAAATGAACAGACAGCAGACCCACGCCGAAACCAGCACAGGAGCAGTCCATGCCATTCTTGTGTATCATTGATGAATTTCTCAGGTTCTCAAAGACAAGAATGAAGCACAACGCTTCTTACAATATCATTTCACAAAACATTGAAGCTAAGGACACTTCCTTGCTTCGATGGCAAATTTAACGATAAAGAATGAAAACAAGAAAAAGATTGGAAAGTATTTTTGAGGTTGATACCTACAGAAGATAAATATGATTTTGTCATTCTGACACTTTGTATTTTCTATCGCACGAGAATCCCATATTTCCATCCCATTACCCACCCAGCAGTAAATACGAGAGTGGAAATCTGTAAGTATCAGGCTATAAGCATTATACCAAAAGAACATCCTTCCAATAAATCGGAATCACCTCTCCGAAAGCCCTGATACACCGAAAAGGCAAAAGCAAAAGAACGTTTTACTAAAACAGAGTAACCGTTTTACTAAAACGCAATACCCCTTTTAGTAAAAAGCAATCACCCTTTTAGCTTAAAGGTGTAGCCAATTTCTGCATAAAAGCCCCACAAAAGCGGAAGAACATGCAAGAAGAACGCATCTTTATGAACCGAATATCCACAACATATCCCAAATCCGTTCTTCTGTAAAACCAAGTGCGGCAGGAAAACCGGGAAAAGCATTACTTTTTGTCAAGGTTATAGGGATATTTCCGTCTTTCAGCACCTTTTACAACAACCCATGCAGTTCCCACGCCCGCACATGCCTTATTCCTTCATGAGACGGCAGGCAGAAGTCATCAAGCGAGACAACCAGTTTCTCATAATTATCTTGTATCGCCTCCAACGAAGCATACTCACGGCGCACCGTCTGTTCATCTACCAGCATGTAGGTGGATTGCAGATATATCGTACGGTCACCTTTCCGAGCGATGAAGTCCACCTCTTTTTCTTTGGCACATCCGGTATAGACATCATAGCCCGCCCGAAGCAACTCCAGATAGACAAGAGTCTCCAGTTTATAACCCACACCATAGGCTGTTCCGGGATAGAGGAAATTCTTAAAGGCAAGGTCGTTGATGTAATATTTCGCCGTACCGGACAGTATTTCCTTTCCGCGCAAGTCAAAGCGTTCACAACGATACGCCAAGAACGAGTCTTCGATATAGCCTATGTAGGCAGCCAC